>CEUP01050532.1_pt1 | contig 10493 bp, 12 predicted proteins | sample 531371 | NCBI WGS metagenome assembly CEUP01 (sample SAMEA2622738, study PRJEB7988) | marine metagenome | biome: marine biome (ENVO:00000447); feature: marine epipelagic mixed layer (ENVO:xxxxxxxxx); material: "saline water (ENVO:00002010), including plankton (ENVO:xxxxxxxx)" | depth 150 m
AATATCGCTCAAGTAACCACTACCTGATTTCAGCTTTTGATCATCAAGGATGATTATTGTGTCTGCTGAAGACGCTGAAGTAGCTTAGCTGGCGGTAAGTAACCTCCTACCATTTCACCATTTGGCAGGAAAATCGCCGGTGTACCACTAATACCTAGCTCTCGACCCAATGCAAAGTGCTGCTTGATGATCGATTGATACTTAGAAAAGTCTTTACCTTGTTCTGGGAATTGACGATTTACTTTTCCGTCATGCATCGCAGACTGAGGATTTTCAGCTCCCCAAATGGCCGCCATCTGATCCGCAACAGAGCCAGAACCACCTTGACGAGGGTAAGCCATGTAACGAACAGTAATGCCGAGTTCATTGTAGCCATTCATTTGGTTGTGTAAGCGAACACAGTAACCACAAGTAATATCAGTGAACACCGTCACTACGTATTTCTCATTGTCCGCTTTGAATTCAATCATACTGTCTTTGAATGATTCAATTTTCGCTGCATTGATGGGCGCCTGACGCTTGGCCAGTACATCTTCATATTGACCGTTCGCATCTAGCTTATACAAGGTTCCTGCAAGGAAGTAATCCCCTGTTGGTGATGCAAACAAAACGCCACCACTCGTTTGGACTTCAATCAAGCCGTCAATATCTGCAGGAACCACTTCCTGTACTTCCAGCCCAAGCTTGGCAAAACGCTCTTCTAGTTGAGCCTTATCGAATTTCACTTCATTAGCAGATACACTCTGAGCCGCTAAAAGCAGAGGCAGAGTCAATAGGGTCATTCGGCGTAATACGCTCATTTGTTTCACCTTAAGTTTGCGCGAGAACCTAAGCCCTTGGATGGTGCTCGCTATGTAATTGTTTTAGTCGTTCAGTCGCGACATGAGTATAAATTTGTGTTGTCGACAAGTCACTATGTCCTAGTAGCATCTGAACAACACGCAAGTCAGCGCCATAATTGAGTAAATGAGTCGCGAAAGCATGTCTTAAGACGTGAGGAGAAAGCTTCTCACTGTCTATCCCAGCAATCACAGCGTAATGCTTAATACGGTGCCAAAACGTCTGACGAGTCATTTGCCTTGCACGTTTACTAGGAAAAACCACATCTGAGGTATTCTCCCCAAGTAACTCAGACCGTCCTTGTTCAATAAAAGTTTCAATCCAATCAACGGCATTTTCACCCATTGGCACCAATCGCTCTTTACCACCTTTACCAGTCACTCGAACCACGCCTTGGCGTAAACTGATGTTTTCCATGGTCAGACTCACTAGCTCTGTCACACGCAACCCTGTTGCATACAACAGCTCTAGCATGGCCTTGTCACGCAGTTCCATAGGATCATTTGGATCTGGCGCATCAAGCAAGGCATCTACTTGTTCTTCACTCAGATCTTTAGGAAGCCTTTTCGGTAATTTGGGGCTCACCAATAACGCACTTGGATCGTCACCACGAACTTTTTCGCGATGAAGATATTGAAACAACCGACGTATCGCAGACAGCATTCTAGCACGAGAAGTTTGTTTATAACCTTCATCTACTAGCCAAGTTTGGTATTCTTGCAAGCCAGACAAACTAATGAAATCTAAACGATAGTTATGCCTTTGCATCCATTGTAGGAGTTTGCTCAAATCATTGCGGTAAGAAGCTAAGGTATTTTCCGATAACCCTCGCTCCATCCACATCGCATCTAAAAACTGTTCAACTATCCCTTGATCGGGAGACATTACATCAGACACGGTATTCCTCAATTCTTCACAATGGCTTCAATGTAAGTGCCACCAGCCAATAAAGCCATAAAATTTGCACATTCAAACCGATATTCGCTGCAAACCTCGCCAATTTGTGGTTAGAATTCGCTATCAACTCCCGAGTAAAGAAAAGAAAGTTATGAAAATCGGTCTATTTTACGGCTCAACCACCTGTTATACCGAGATGGCAGCAGAGAAAATTCGCGCGATCATCGGAGAAGAACTGGTCGATATCCACAATGTAAAAGAGTCACCTCTCAGTTTAATGGCCGACTATGATCTTCTTCTGCTCGGCATTTCGACCTGGGATTTCGGAGAGATCCAAGAAGACTGGAATGAACTTTGGGATCAAGTCAGTGGCCTTTCTCTAAATGGAAAGACCGTTGCGCTATTTGGTTTGGGTGACCAAGAAGGGTACGGAGAGTGGTACCTAGATGCCATGGGTATGCTTCACGACGAGCTAAAATCAACCGGTGCTAACATCATTGGTTATTGGCCTAACGATGACAGCTACGAATTTGAAGCCTCTAAAGCACTAACTGAAGATAATAGTCAGTTTGTTGGGCTGGCGCTCGATGAAGATTCTCAATATGAGCTTAGCGATGAGCGCATCGCGACTTGGGTCGAGCAAGTTCTCGTTGAGTATCAAGAAACTCTATAAAGCTCTCACAGGGTTGGCTAACATGCCAACCCTTTTGCAAAGAAGACGCGACTAACCGGCGAGTGAGCAGCGATATTTAACCCAATCAAAAACTAAGCCCGGATCCGTTTTGCGCAGCGGTGCGATAAATTGATGGCCGGTAATACGTGGTAAAGTGATTTTGGGGTAGGTAAGTTGGATATATTTCGTTAACTCTGTAAGTGATTGATATTGCAAGTCAGTATAGGCTACGAAATCACTCCCCTCTAACTCAATACCAATAGAATAGTCATTGCACTTTTCTCTTCCAGCAAAGCTTGAAACTCCAGCATGCCATGCTCGCTCAGTAAAAGGCACAAACTGCACAACTTCACCATCACGCCTAATTAAACAATGCGCTGACACCCCCATTTTGTGAATCACTGTGAAGAAAGGATGCTCAGTGGGATCTAATTTTCCAGTAAAAAACTGCTCGATATATGGCCCACCAAATTCCCCCGGCGGCAAACTGATGTTATGCACCACCAATAGAGAAATATCTTCCGTATCGCTCCTTTGATCATAAAAAGGGGAAGGAACATGTCTTGCCTTACTATACCAACCTTGGCTATCTATCATTTTTTGCTCTTTGCTCTGTCTATGCCGTTTGATTTTATCTCTTTGGCAATGAAATGCGAGATTAAGGGCTGAATTTCATCCACAGTCAGCGTATCATGCCCACCTCTTGTCCAACTGCGTATTAGATTTGCGATGAAAAACACACACAATAGCCAAGAACGCCTTGAGTATTTGAAGCAACAACTTCCTCTAGAGATCTCGCGTGCTGTCGCTGAGACCATTAAAGAAGATTTAGGCGGAACGTTAGATCCTGCTGCCGATATCACCGCAAGTCTAATTCCAGCAGACGCTCGCAACGAAGCAACGATCATCACTCGGGAACACGGCGTATTTTGCGGCCAAGCTTGGGCTGACGAAGTGTTTAAACAACTTGGCGGCGAAGTCACTATTACTTGGCATATTCAAGATGGCGATAAAGTCGAACCCAACCAAGTATTGTGTTCACTCGAGGGGCCATCACGTGCGCTACTTACAGGTGAACGTAATGCGATGAACTTTATCCAAACTCTATCTGGTTGTGCAACGCTTACCGCTCAGTACGCAGCGGAATTAGAAGGCACAAACTGTCGACTGCTCGATACACGAAAAACCATCCCAGGCTTACGTAGTGCTTTAAAATATGCGGTCGCTTGCGGTGGCGGATTCAACCACCGAATCGGGGTATTCGATGCTTACTTAATCAAAGAGAATCATATCATCGCCAATGGCGGCATCTCTCAAACGATTAAAACAGCAAAAGAGCTGAATCCAGGCAAGCCTGTAGAAGTAGAGACGGAAAGCCTAGCAGAGCTGCAAGAAGCCATCGATGCTGGCGCGGACATCATCATGCTAGACAACTTTACGACCGACATGATGCGTGAAGCAGTAAAGATCAATGCTGGCCGTGCAGCACTCGAAAACTCAGGTAACGTAACTCTTGAGACGCTACGCGAGTACGCAGAAACAGGCGTAGATTACATTTCTGTGGGAGCATTAACCAAACACTTGAAAGCAATGGATCTATCAATGCGTTTTAAGTAAATAAAAACGATTAACATTGGAATAAAAATCATACTTTTCAAGTATTAAGCAGAGACCTACCGAGTCTCTGTTTTTGTATCAAGGTTAAGAAAAATTATGTTAAACCTTGCGCTTACTCGAAGACTTTTGCTAATCAAGTGTAACCAAACATTAACTTTCCCTAATCCACTCGGAATCCACTCTTAAGTCAATACCTCCATTTTAACCAGCCTTTTATGCTCTCCAACACATAACCTATTTCACTTTTGGAGAGAGTCATGGAGAAAACAAATTACCGTAAACCGAAAGGATTTACACTTATCGAATTAATGATTGTGGTGGCGATAATTGGGGTTTTAGCTGCAATAGCTATTCCAGCATACAAAGATTACGTTAAAAAGTCAGAATCCGCTTCAGGGCTAGCGTCAGTAAAAGCTTTAATTACTACTGCCGAACTTTATTATCAGGAAAATGGCACGGCGTCAGCAGCTTCACTCGCTGAACTTGGTACAGCAAGCGGGGCAAATAGTTTAGGAGAACTAATATCTTCCATATCCGGATCAGGTTCAGCAGGAGTCCCGACCCTCAAGTTTGCATTCGGTTCCAAGAGCTCAATGAGTAATACGGATACAATCACTTTCTCACGTGATTCAGCAACAGGATGGAAGTGCAAGACAGCAGGTAATGTACCAACTATCGACGGCTGTTCTTAGTTTATCAAAGCTCACATGATAACCAACCTCCCCTCTATTTTGCGCCAAGCTAAACTTATAGATTTGGCGCAAGAGCAGGAAGTTATCGAACATATCAATGCTTCGGGTCATTCGGCACCTGAAGCATTGATTGTGCTAGATATCATTGATCATCAAAAGCTCACCGAGCAGCTTTCTCACCTCTTCGGTTTACCTGAAATTCAAATTGAGCAATACGACTACACAAGAATATGTCAGCAACTAGGCCTTAGAGAACTCATTACTCGCTATCACGCTCTCCCCATTCAACGATGCAGTCAACAACTCACTATTGCCATTGCAGATCCTACTAATCTTGAGATTGAAGACGAGTTTCGCTTTGCGACAGGATTACAAGTCGAACTTGTACTCGCGGATTTCAAAAATATCATAAGTGCGATTAGGCGCCTTTATGGTCGCTCAATTGGAACTACACAATCTTCTAGTAAAGAACTAAACGAACAAGATTTGGAACAACTAGTAGATGTGTCGGATGATGAAATTGGAATCATTGAAGATTTAAGCCTCGATACAGCTCCCGTCAGCCGCTACATCAACCAAATACTCCTTGATGCCGTGCGTAAGGGGGCGTCAGATATTCATTTTGAACCATACGAGGAATCTTATCGTGTCAGACTACGCTGTGATGGCATATTAGTTGAAACCCAGCAACCTGCTCACCACTTAAGCCGCCGTCTCGCTGCGCGCCTGAAAATACTTTCCAAACTGGATATTGCCGAGCGTAGACTTCCTCAAGATGGTCGCATCAAGCTGAAGCTCGGTGAAAACACCGCGATTGATATGCGAGTCTCGACACTTCCCACTTTATGGGGAGAAAAAATTGTTCTTCGCCTATTAGATAGCAGTGAAGCTAACCTAAATATTGAGTCCCTGGGATACAACGAAAAACAGAAAAAGCAGTATCTTGATGCACTTAGAAAACCTCAAGGTTTAATTCTAATGACCGGCCCCACTGGTAGTGGAAAAACCGTTTCTCTCTACTCGGGTTTAAAGCTGCTAAACACTTCAGAGGTGAATATCGCTACGGCTGAAGACCCTGTGGAAATTAACTTATCTGGTATCAATCAAGTCCAAGTTCAGCCACAAATTGGCTTTGGTTTCGCGGAAGCCCTGCGCGCATTTCTGCGCCAAGATCCAGATATTGTGATGGTTGGGGAGGTTCGTGATTTGGAGACTGCAGAGATAGCAGTTAAAGCAGCGCAAACCGGGCACTTGGTTCTGTCGACCCTCCATACAAACTCCGCAGCAGAAAGTATTGCTCGACTAAATAATATGGGGATCGAAAGGTTTAACATTGCTTCTTCACTCAGCTTAATCATTGCTCAACGATTAGCTAGGAGATTATGCAATCACTGTAAATCCCCTTATCAAGTGGATCACTCACTCGCAACTGAGATCCCTCTCAATGAAGGGGATATTATCTATAAAGCCAACGCTCAAGGTTGCTCTGAATGCAATAACGGTTATTCAGGTCGAGTCGGAATCTATGAAGTGATGTCTTTTAATCCCGAACTCTCTCAGTCATTAGTACAGGGAGCCACCATCCAGCAAATCGAGCAGCTCGCTCAAAAGCAAGGTATGAGCACTTTAAAAGAGTCTGGAATAGAAAAGCTTCGTTTAGGTGTCACCAGTATCTCTGAGCTACGGCGTGTCCTCTACTTATAGTGAGAAACTCAACGTGAAAACTCGATTCAAGAATCAACTTAAAAACTATCATTGGAGAGGGGTCAATAGCATCGGCAAACCTGTTTCTGGACAGTTTTTAGCACTCAATGAAACAGAGGTGCGTGAGAAGTTAAAAGAGCAACATATTCAAGTCAAAAAACTCAAAAAGCGTAACCTCTCCTTGTATAAACGGGTAACGCAACGAGTAAAGCGAAAAGATATCACTATACTCACTCGCCAACTTGCTACTATGTTGATGACTGGCGTCCCATTGATTCAAGCCCTTAAACTGGTCTCTGATAACCATCGTAAAGCAGAGATGAAGTCGATATTAACTCAGATCGTTAAAGGCGTGGAATCAGGGGCACCGTTATCAAAAACACTGCGAACGGCCAGTCAATACTTTGATACTCTCTATATTGACCTCGTTGCAACTGGAGAACAATCGGGTAACCTTGCTGAAGTCTTCGAGCGAATTGCAACCTATCGAGAAAAATCAGAACAGTTACGCGCTAAGGTCATCAAAGCGCTGATTTATCCTGCGATGGTTGTGATTACCGCCCTGTCAGTCACTTACCTGATGTTAACGGTTGTTATCCCAGAATTTGAATCGATGTTCGCGGGATTTGGAGAAGAACTGCCTTGGTTCACAGCGCAAGTTCTCGTTATTTCTCACTGGGCTCAGTCCTATTCTGGGGTCGTATTTCTTAGCCTAGCCATATCTGCACTGCTCTTAAAACTAGGGCGAAAAAAATCCTTTCGTATTCAAATTGCGACCAGCCGTGCAAGCCTCAAACTGCCCATCATCGGCACCATCATAGCCAAAGCATCCATAGCAAAATTTAGCCGAACACTCGCAACAAGCTTTAGTGCGGGTATTCCGATTCTTTCTTGCTTAAAAACATCAGCTAAAACCGCCAATAATATCCACTACCAAAACGCTATCGAGCAGATATACGTTGACACAGCAGCGGGCATGCCTATGTACATCGCAATGCGCAATGCTGATGCGTTCCCTGAGATGGTGCTACAAATGGTGATGATTGGGGAGGAGTCAGGTAGCCTAGATGATATGCTCAATAAGGTCGCTACCATTTATGAATTTGAGATCGACAACACCGTAGATAACCTTGGTAAGATCTTAGAACCAATGATCATCATTTTCCTTGGTGTAGTCGTTGGAGGCTTGGTTGTCGCAATGTACTTACCAATCTTTAACTTAATGAGCGTATTAGGATAAGATTACCGCCAAGTTTCCTGTGCGAGTGCACTCCTATATTTTCTAAGGCGAGATAAGTTTGAGCGATCTTTTTCAATACTACCCTTGGCTATTTCCAACCATGGCAAGCATTTTCGGGCTCATCATCGGTAGTTTTCTTAACGTGGTCATTCATCGTCTCCCAAAAATGATGGAACGAGAGTGGCGTCAAGAATGCGCGGAAAGTTTTCCTGAATACAAGATTGAGCCGCCCAAAGGAAGTTATAACCTCAGCGTCCCTCGTTCGACTTGCCCTCATTGTCAAACCCCCATCCGAATGGTAGACAATATCCCTGTACTAAGCTGGCTGATACTACAAGGGAAATGCAGAGATTGCGGGACCCCTATTGGCGGCCGTTACCCTTTCATAGAGTTACTCAGTGGAGGGTTAAGCTTCGTTATCTCATATCAATTTGGCTGTAACTATTTTGCTATCGCCTTATTATTTTTTACTTTCGTGTTGATTGCAGCGACCTTTATCGACCTCGATACAATGCTGCTCCCTGATTCACTTACTTTGCCGTTAACCTGGGCCGGAATTGCACTCGCTCTATTTCAAATAAGCCCAGTTTCATTGCAGGACTCTGTGATTGGCGCAATGGCCGGTTACCTCTCTCTATGGTCAGTCTATTGGCTGTTTAAATTAGTGACAGGCAAAGATGGAATGGGTTACGGCGACTTTAAGCTCCTAGCGGCACTCGGTGCTTGGCTTGGCTGGCAGCAGCTGCCTATGATTATCTTGTTTTCATCTCTAGTAGGTTTAGTGTTTGGCCTTATTCAGTTGCGACTAAAACAGCAAGGGATAGACAAAGCATTTCCTTTTGGCCCTTACCTCGCCATCGCAGGTTGGATCAGCATGATGTGGGGACCGCAAATTTGGGACTACTACCTCACTCACTTTCTAGGATTCTAATATGACCTTTGTAGTTGGATTGACTGGTGGTATTGCCAGTGGAAAAACAACGGTTGCCAATCTTTTTCAGCAAGAGTTTGGCATTGATATTGTCGACGCTGATGCTGTCGCAAGAGAGGTTGTCGAGCCGGGAAGTAAAGGACTCAATACTATCCGCGACAAATTTGGCGATAGTATCTTATCAAGCGATGGTAGCCTAAACCGACCCAAGCTTAGAGAGATCATTTTTTCAGAGCCTACTCATAAGGAATGGATCAACCAACTTTTACATCCAATGATTCGAGAAAAGATGCTAGACGATTTGGCTAATGCTTCCTCTGAATACGCACTTTTGGTTATTCCTCTTATGGCTGAAAATGGCCTACAGAGCTTAGCGGACAAAGTGATTGTCGTGGACGTTAATGAAAAGACTCAGCTCGAAAGAACGATAGCTCGAGACAAAGTCGATTTAGCGCAGGCCGAAGCAATACTCGCATCTCAGGCTACAAGAGAGCAACGATTAGCCATCGCAGACTTTGTGATTAAAAATGATACAGAAAACCAAAAACTTTTGCCTCAAATCACAGAATTACATCAAAAGATCCTAGAAATCTGTAGGGCAAATCTGTGAGAATAAAGGTAGAACTATCCACGACTGCATTTGAATGACCACTCACTACTTCGAACATCCACTGAACGAAAAAACCCGCATCTACTTAAGAGTCGAGGCTCTCCTCAACCAGTTGCGAGTAGCTGCCGATTTCAATGATGATATGCAGCACCTTGTTTTTTTCCGTTCACTGTTTGATCTACTAGAAATTTTCGAACAGATACAACTAAAAAGTGAGCTTGCTAAAGATGTAGAAAAGCAACGCTTAACTTACCGTAATTGGCTGAATGTGGATGGCGTAGACCAAGAAATGCTTATGGGCATTTTGCGAGAAGTCGATGATGCACATAGCCACTTAATGTCAGCTGAACGATTTGGCCAAAGCCTGAAAGAAGATCGCTTCTTGAGTGCTATTCGCCAGCGTTTTAATCTACCAGGCGGCTCATGCTGCTTCGATTTGCCAGCCCTTCATCATTGGCTACACCTGCTTATTGAAAGAAAACAAGCAGATGCAAATCAGTGGCTTAATAGCCTATTACCGTTAGCAGAAGCACTCAAACTCTGGCTAAGACTCACTCGTGAAACTGGGCATTTTCGAACACAGAGTGCTCATGCCGGCTTCTACCAAAGTGATGCTGACGAAGCAAACATCCTGCGCTTAGAAATTCCTATGGAGTTTGGTGTTTACCCTATGATTTCGGGACACAAGAACCGTTTTGCCATTAAGTTTATTGAGTTTGCCTCTGGCCAAGCTTCTACAGCTAATGTTGAGTTTAAGCTGGCTGTTTGTAACTAACGACAGCCACTATACTGGTACCAAACCCACTCCTCCAATTGTGAGTAAATATGACTAAGATTACAGTAGTTCCGTGCCCTCAATGCGGCACAGATGTGAAATGGGGTGAACAAAGCCCTTACCGCCCTTTCTGCAGCAAACAGTGTCAAATGATTGATTTTGGAGAATGGGCAGACGAAGAGAACTCCATTCCTGGCGCACCGGACATGTCTGATTCAGATGGATGGTCAGAAGACCAGTATTAAGTCGCCAAAGGCTAAGAAACGAAACCTTAAAGAGCTGATGTGAAAACATCGGCTTTTTTTGCGCCTAACTTTCTATACTTTAGAGCGATATGCGCAGGAGTATTTTACGAGAGCAAGAAGGAAGAACGGCGTTTACACCAGTAGATGAGCACCGACGCTATCGTAGAATACCACCAGCACAGTGCCAAAAATAAAAAAGCGGAGCCACAAAGGCTCCGCTAATACTATGAGAACGCTAGTTATAGCATTACTTCTTAGCAAGTTTCTCT
>CEUP01047832.1_pt1 | contig 10460 bp, 11 predicted proteins | sample 531371 | NCBI WGS metagenome assembly CEUP01 (sample SAMEA2622738, study PRJEB7988) | marine metagenome | biome: marine biome (ENVO:00000447); feature: marine epipelagic mixed layer (ENVO:xxxxxxxxx); material: "saline water (ENVO:00002010), including plankton (ENVO:xxxxxxxx)" | depth 150 m
AATGCAGTTAGGACCACGCTACCTTCAATCGTCAGCGTCTTCATCGGACTTTGGAAAGATACTACGCTGCTGTTCATCATCAACATTCTCGACTTCTTCAAGTTGGCAAAGGATCTTCCTGCCACTGACTTGCGCTTCCTAGGTAACTTCCTAGAGCCACTATACGTCACCGCCCTTGTCTTCTGGGTATTCGCATTCTACCTGTCCAGGGTCTCGATGAAGATCGAGAAGAGCCTCGGACTGGTTAGAGAAGGAGGGGGAGAAGCAGCATGAGTGAAGAAGAGATGATTATTGAGACAAAGGGAGTGAAGGTGAACTTCGGTGACTTTTGGGCACTGAAGGGCATAGACATCAGCATCAGGAAAGGAGAGATCGTCGTAATCCTAGGGCCATCCGGCTCGGGTAAGTCGACATACATCAGGACCCTGAATAGACTTCAGCCGCACAGCGGCGGTACAGTCGTGATTGATGGAATCACAATTGATGACGAGACCACAGTGGCCGACATGAAGTATGTCAGAGCAGAAATCGGCTTCGTTTTCCAACAGTTCAATCTCTTCCCTCACCTGACCATAATGGAGAACATCACCCTTGCTCCAATGAAGGTCAAGGGGATGCCCAAGAGACAGGCAGAAGACAAGGCAATGGCACTTCTAGAGAAGGTCGGAATTCCCGAGCAGGCCTACAAGTACCCGAGCGGACTTTCCGGAGGCCAGCAGCAGAGAGTAGCTATCGCTCGTGCCCTGGCCATGGACCCGAAGATTATGCTATTTGACGAGCCCACTTCGGCTTTGGACCCAGAAATGATCAAGGAGGTTCTGGATGTAATGATTGAGCTTGCAGAGGAAGACGTTACAATGATCGTGGTCACACACGAGATGGGCTTTGCCAAGGAGGTTGCAGATAGGTGCATACTGTTCGATGAGGGCGAACTCGTAGAGCAGAATACTCCTGAGGCGTTCTTTACTAACCCCAAGCACAAGCGAACCAAGCTGTTCCTTGAGCAGATTCTGTAACCGGCAGATTGGCTCCAATTTCTGCCGTTACCGCTTTGAACCGCAGGTAAGGCCGGAAAGACGTGAGTTGCTTAGAAGACCTACCTAACAACATCGAACCGACCTATGAGTGCGCTTCTGAGATAATCGCGACCGGCCCCGTGTCGGCACTGCTCGTCCTCGTAATCGGAATCCCTCTGATTGGGATTGTCAAGAGATACCTGAGGAGGCTCTTCAACAGGACGGATTTCGACGTGGGCCTTGAGAACTTCATGTACAAGATTGCTGGCGTAGCCCTTTGGGCCATTGTCATCCTGACGGCTGCAGACGAGTTGGGAATCAACGTCACTGGGATAGTTGTCGGGCTCGGCTTCGTCGGACTTGCAGTCGCCTTCGCCGCACAGGACACGGTGGAGAACATGATTGCCGGGGTCTTCATCATCATCGACAGGCCATTCAGAGAGGGCGAGCGGATACTGTTGCCGAAGAAACTGGGGGGAATCTACAGCAGTTGGGGCGATGTGGCGGAGATCGGCCTCAGGACGACAAGCGTGCGCTCCACCGACGGTGTCTTGCTGACGATACCGAACAAGTTGCTCACCAATGACGCGGTGGCGAACTTCAGCCATAGCGAGCTCAGGGTGAGAGTACGTCTCGGGCTCACGGCCACGTGGAGCAACGTCACCAAGGCCGAGGAGATAGTGAAGGACATCGCGAATAACAATCCCGATATCTCACAGGACCCGAAGCCCCCTCAGGTCGTTTTGCGGGACTTTGGCGATCAGGAGGTCATCATGGAGATCCGCTACTACGTCGATAGCGCGCGCAAGATGAGGCCATCGAAGTCCCACTTCGTAACCGAGATCCTCAGGCGTTTCGAGGAGCAGAATGTCACCCTCGCATTCCCGGTCAGAGTCAACATGAACAGCGACGTCGACTTGGATGAACTCGGATTCTAGTAGTCTACCCAGTCCGCTACTCCGTCGTGAATTGTGCGACGGAAGGTTAGCAGAGTTAGTTCAGGACCGTTCAGCGACACAGTCACCTTGGCTCCTCTAGTGAAATGAGTTTCATCCCAACCGTCCCCGACAATATATCCGCGATGCATATCGCTGGTTATTACGGTCGGCTCACCTGTCCACTCCCAGTATGAACCGTCATCGAAACGCTCGCTTCTAGGGAGATCCCTGGCCGCAAACAGATACCTCGAACCTAACTCTTCTGCTGGGAATCTTGTTCCCTCGATATCAACAACATGCCTGAACCAAGCACCTTGCCCTAGGAATGTCGAGAACAAACATCCCGAAGAGCGCTGGATGATGTCTATCGCATCTTCGCCCGAGCCTCTTTGAAGGCGGTATCTTGAGGGCTGGTATTGGTGAGTGTTCGCGATGATTAGATCATTCAGTGCCGGGTCGGAGAGAATCTTCTTGCCACTCGTCGTGATTATCTCGGCCTGAAGTCGAGGTAGCACATTGACAACCGCTTCACCATTCAGGGCTGTTCTGACATCCTCTCCAAATCTTTCAGGCTCGCTCCCCATGTAGAATCCGTATGATCCATCTTCATCGTCATCCTGGGGGTGACTATTGACTCCCATGACTGGAATGCCGCTACCAATCGAATGAGCAATCGATGTCAGAGTCCCATCGCCGCCGAGAATGACTGCCAAATCCCTGTTTGAGAAGTCATCACTGGTAACAGTCTCTCTTACCTTGTACTCGACTACAACTTCTCCCTCACTGGCTAATTGCTCCAATTCAGCCTTGACCCTGAGCAATGACTCATCGTGCACCTCCTCGAAGTTTTTCTTGAAGACGACGAGGATATCCTTGGCAGCCATGCTCACCCTCCTGTATGTGACCCTAGTGCCCGCCCCATATAGGAACGACGCAACGCATAACTGGGTAACTGGATGACGGTAGAGGGTGAGACTCATGACTCATGGGGAATCCCGAAAGGACATGAGAGTCGCCGCTTTGACCGCACTGTTGTTGCTCAGCACTGCGATTTCAGGTTGCCTCAATGTACCCGTGGAGGAGTGCGAAGGAATCGATTGTTTTCCCTTGCAGCCCGATGCATTTTCTGAAATCCTAGCTGCACCCAGTGCCTTTGATGTGGTATCCTTAGCCGCTACAAATGACAGACTAAGGATAGTCACTACGACGACCTATGAAGACAATGGCCAATTCGCAGAAGTGCACTGGGATGTCGGCAAGGACGACTCCGCACAACTGCGATCGATTGCGATGAGGATGACCATAGGGACCACGACTATCGACAACGAGGTAATCGAAGGACAGTCGACGACGAATATCAGAACTGAGGGGAATTGGTATGAGGGGAGGGACGAGGTGCCAGAGTATGTCGACCCATTCCTCGAACTAGCCCAACTCGCTACGCAGCAACCTAATGGATTCTGGCCTCCATTCTCATTCGACACATCTGCTATCGCAGATCTGTCTTGGACTATTTCTGGAGACCAGACCTCAACTCAGCAGATCGCATCAGCCAGCAACGAAACGCACACCATTATCATCGAGCTGATGGGTTCGCCCCCTAAGATTACGGGAATTGAAACTTATTCGGGAGCCGAGGAGACCTTCATTCTAAGGGTCACTACAGGTAACTCCGTCTCGATAGAATTGCAGGAGAGTCTGCCTCGTGCCCCCGTTGGATTCAGCATCAATCTAGAATCCATACAAGTCGGAGACATGACAGTCTGGTACGGCGAAGTCCCTGATGGAATGTCTACTGAGATCGACCCTTCCCAATTGGAGTTCCATGGCTTATCGACAGTAGACGGCATAGCATCATCTGTAGCAGTTATGACTGTCAGTCAAGAATCATCGAACATCACTCTAGATGATGGTACTTGGTGGGAATTCAATTGGATAGACTTCCCGATGCCCGGTTACTTCTCGGCTGGAGACTTGTATCAAATCAAGACTAATTCCACCGGCGAGATTGATGCTGCAGTCTTCGATTCTTGGGCCCAGCAGTGGACCGGTGGCCCACTGGCTCAATGAAGCATGAGTATCTTCAAACACTCCTGTCATGACGCTGAGTCATGGATGGGAGCACGCATCCTCTGATGAGGCTCCTAGATCATCTCAAAGAGCACCGAGCTACTGTACTTCTGGCCTCCTTCTGTTCCATCATCAACAAGGTGTGGGACCTCGCCCCTCCGATTCTAATAGGGATGGCAATCGATGTAGTGGCCGCTCAGGAGGACTCATTCCTAGCTCAGTTCGGATACACTGATGTCTACGACCAGTTATACATCCTCACTGGAATAACGGTAGTGATTTGGGTCCTAGAATCACTTTTCCAGTACTTATACGCGGTGTTATGGAGAAATCTAGCCCAAACAGCTCAGCATGAACTCAGAATGTCGGCCTATTCGCACATCCAGAATCTTGAGATGGAGTGGTTCTCCGAGCAACCGACAGGCAGCCTAATGGCAATAATGAATGATGATGTGAACCAGCTTGAACGCTTCCTTGACCAGGGTGCCACTGACCTGTTACATGTTGCAACCACAATCATCGTCGTTGGTGCCATCATGATCTCGGTAGCACCCGAGGTCGCCCTACTTGCTATCTTGCCCATCCCAGTCATTGTCACTGGCTCGTTCATCTACCAGCGCAGGATAGGAGTCAGGTACACCAAAGTCAGAGGAAAGGTAGCTGACCTCAATTCACTACTCAACAACAACCTGCATGGAATTACGACAATCAAGTCATTCACTGCAGAGCAGCGTGAGGCCCAAAGGGTCGAAGAGGCATCGACTTCGTATCGAGAGGCAAACAAAGAGGCAATCCGACTGTCCGCCTCATTCGTTCCGATTATCAGGATGGCAATCCTGTTCGCCTTCACAGCAAATATGCTCGTTGGAGGATGGTTCGCCTTGGACGGGCGCATCAGCCTCGGCGCCTACTCTGTCATCGTGTTCATCACACAGAGGCTGCTATGGCCGCTTACGAGGCTGGGGGAGACCTTCGACCTCTATCAACGAGCCATGGCCTCGACTTCCAGGGTACTCGACCTGCTCGATACTGAGATTGGGATCGTGGAGGGCGATACTGATTTGGAACAGGCTGATGGCGAGATTAGTTTCAACGATGTTGGATTCTCCTATCCTGACAGGGAGACGGTACTCGAGGGCGTGAATCTGAAGATTCCCTCTGGGAAGACCGTTGGACTCGTTGGTTCTACAGGTTCGGGCAAGACCACCCTAGTCAGGCTGCTTCTGAGATTCCACGACCCCAATTCCGGCTCTGTATCACTTGATGGTCATGATGTTAGAGATCTCACGCTTGAATCACTTAGGGGCTCGGTCTCGCTAGTAAGCCAGACCACGACTCTGTTCCCGGGTAGTGTGCGTGACAACATCCTGTACGGCGACCCGACAGCCGATGAGGATGCAGTAGTCGAAGCAGCCATGGTCGCAGAAGCACTCCCGTTCATCGAAAGTTTACCTCTGGGCTGGGAAACCGATATCGGAGAGGGAGGGCACAGACTTTCTGGCGGCCAGCGCCAGAGAATCGCAATCGCCAGAGCGGTACTCAAGGACGCTCCCGTACTAGTGCTGGACGAGGCTACCAGCAATGTCGATAACGAGACCGAGGCCGCATTGAAACGCTCGATTGAGAAGATTTCAGTCGGCAGGACGACTCTGATTATCGCACATCGCCTTTCCACAGTTAGGAATGCAGACACTATCGCAGTACTAGGCAATGGATCAATCTCCGAGACTGGTACACACGAGGAGTTGCTCAGAGGCAACGGGCTATATCCCAGGCTATGGGCTGTACAGACCGGAGAGGTATCCAATGAGTGACGAGAGAGGGTTGCCCAGGCTGACCGAGCTAGCCCAGACAATAGGGTTCGAGATTACTGAGTTTAGAGAAGGAAGTTGTGTAGTAGAGTGCACAGTACGAAAAGATCATCTGAACATGGGCGGAGTAGCCCACGGAGGGATTCATGCAACTCTGCTGGACTCTGCAATGGGTGGAACGCTGGTCTCGACTCTAGCAAAAGAGGAATGGTGTGCAACCGCCCAGATCGACATTTCATACCTCAACTCAGTAGGAGTGGGAGAGAGGCTAATCGCTTCTGGCGAAGTGGCCCGCAGAGGCAGGAATCTAGCTCACATGGAAGGAAAGCTAGTCACCTCAGGAGGAACCATTGTTGCAACAGCGAAAGGAACCTGGGCAATCTGGGAGACTAGGCCGAAAAGTCAGAATCGATAGAAGGCTCACCGGGAACAGATTAATCCGTCACCCTTTCCTCGCACTAATCATGGCGAGGTCCGACTCAGTGCTCTTTTTCCTAGCTGGATTCACGCAACTGTTCATCGGATCAGAGCTGGCCTCAATCGACCCGACTTTGGCAATTCTGGGAGCCGTCCTTGAAGTCACAGGCGGCAGCTCAGTACTAGTCGGAATCTATTTGCTGATTTTCGTAGCCAGACATCACAAGGAGTTCACACAGTCATACAACAAACTCGAGAAGGCTACAATGGCCAGAGGTGACTCTGGAAGACTACAACGTGTAGATCCCCTCCCCGTCAAAAGAAGAATAACCCATATTGTTGTTCCGGCCATTCTGGCATTTATTGCTGCCATGTCATGGTTGGCCAACTAGTAGGTGAGTCATGGATAAGCCCAAACAGGGCCTTGACCAAATGGTCGACCGCGTAATCGACAATCCTGCCTATGATATGTTCGGAGGATACCATATCTTCCTGAGGAGAGTGACGATTCCAATTATTCTGATTCTTGTATTCATGATGGTCTATGACTTCCTCTCTAAGTTCCTGTCTGATGATACAACTATGATTCTCTCTGCTTTAATCACCGGGCTGTCTGTAGGGCCTATATTGGGCTTAGAGAGGTACTTCGCGGAGAGTAGGCAAGAAAAATGAGTGATTCCGCTCTATTGTGCCGCCGAATGGGTAAAGTGGGGATGCCCATGTTGGAGAGGCTATGAGCATACTAGACGACTTCGATATCTTCGAACTATTGGGCTTCGGAGAAGCTACTGGACTTGAGTTGCTTTTCGCCGCTTCTGCCTTAGTTGGTGGGATACTTTTCCTGCTCTGGTTCGCATTGATGATGATTGGAGGAGTTGCAGCTGATATCTTTGAAGGACTACTTGGAATGGAGGGAGTCGGAGACCTCGGTGCTGACGCTTCGTTCAAGGCATTGACATTCCAAGGTCTGATGGCATTCCTCATGTTCTTCGGTCTAGCCGGGTTGTACACTTTGAAGTCCACAGAAACCTCGACTCTCGCGATAGGCGTTGGAGGAATTGCAGGATTCGCCTCTATGTACGGTACAGGTAAGTTGTTCCAACTTTTCATCACCCTACAGTCTGATGGTAGCGTGGGGATCTCCGATGCGATTGGTTCGACTGGTAGTGTTTACCTGAGGATACCTCATCAGGGTGCCGGACAAGTCCAAGTCAATTTTGGAGGAAGCCTTAGGACCATGGATGCCAAGTCTCATGATGATGCTGAGATTGGTAATGGAGAATTCATCGAGGTTGTCGATATCTTGGGTGATGTACTCGTTGTAAAGCGGAAATAGATATCTCCCGTTTCCTCAATTTTTCATATTGTTAGGGAAAGCCTTCATGACCTCATTAGCCCTCCTTGGGCACGAGGCGAAGCGTATGGCAGAAAGCGGAGCACTATTGACGACGATGATATTTGCAACTGTATTGGTATTGGTAGCGGTGACAATTTTCTTTGCACAGCGCTACAAGAGATGCCCTCCTGACAAGATAATGGTCATCTACGGGCGTACGGATAAAGGCCGTGCTTCTAAGACGATTCACGGTGGTGCAGCATTAGTCTGGCCATTGATTCAGGACTATGCATATCTCCCCCTGACGCCGATTACTATCAATATTGATCTCAGAAACGCTCTGTCTCAGCAGAACATCAGAATCAATGTCCCGAGCACCTTTACCATTGGTGTCAGCATTGATAACGCCATCAGAGAGAATGCGGCTCAGAGACTACTTGGCCTAAAGATGGAAGACATTGAACAGATGGCCGAGGAAATCATCCTTGGTCAACTACGTCTGACTGTCGCTTCTCTTACTATCGAGCAGATTAATCAGGACAGGGACAACTTCCTAGATCTCATAAACCACAATGTTGGAAAGGAGCTTGAGAAGGTCGGACTTCGCCTGATTAACGTGAACATAGTCGACATCACTGACGACTCGGATTACATCGAGAGCATCGGTAAGAAGGCCGCAGCAACTGCAGTCGAGAACGCCCGTGTGGATGTCGCCAACGCCGAGCGCGACGGTGCTATCGGCGCAGCACAGGCCGACAAGACCCGTGAGATCCAGGTCGCCGAGAATGTTGCCGAGGCCGCTAAGGGACGTAAGGCAGCCGAGGCAGACCAGCGAGTCTACGTCGAGAACCAGGAGGCTCTGGCAGTCTCCGGTGAGAACGTCGCTCAGGCTGAGATAGCCAATGCAAACGCCGACCTCAAAGAGGCTGAAGCCGGTGCCAAGCAGAGGGCTGACGTTGCCACGGCGCAGGCCGAGGCTGCTATCCAGCGCGCCTTCGCCGGTGAGGAGGAAGAGCGCCTGAAAGCAAGCGAGATTGTCCGAGAGAACATCCAGAAGCAGCAGATTGAGATCGCTGCTGAGGCTGAGGCCGAACGTCAGCGCCGTGTGGCACGTGGTGAGGCCGACGCGATTCTTGCAGTGTACGAAGCTGAGGCTAAGGGTATCCAACAGGTTCTGGATGCTAAGGCCAAAGGTTACCAGAACCTAGTCTCCAGCACTGCTGGCGACCCCAAGGCGGCAGCCACCCTGCTGATGGTAGAGAAGATAGAGAACATGGTATCTGCTCAGGTCGAGGCTATCCGCAACCTCAAGATTGACAAGGTCACAGTCTGGGACGGAGGCAATAACGCCGATGGATCATCTGCAACCAGCAACTTTGTCAGCAGCTTGGTCCAGAGCCTTCCACCTATCCACGATGTGGCTAAGATGGCAGGAGTAGACTTGCCTGACTACCTCGGCTCGATGGCCGAGGACGCAGAAGAAGCCGGCGAGTAGACTGTCCCTCTGGGACAGTCACCCTCATGAAGAGGGCTGTCTTGGCGATGCTATGTCGAGGACTGATGTAGTCATTGTCGGAGGCGCACGAACTCCATTCTGCGAGTGGCTAGGCGGTAAGCGCGGTGACGGCGAGCCTGGAGGCAGGCTGGCATCCGTGTCCACAGAGGAATTAGGTGCGATAGCAATCCAAGGGGCCCTAGAGAATTCGAAAACAGACCCAAACTCGGTCGACCACGTCGTAATGGGCCATGCCTTGCAAACTTCTGGTCAAGCCATCTATGGGGCCCGTCATGCAGGACTCAATGCAGGAATCCCGCAGGAAGTCCCTATGCTTACGTTGAACCGCCTTTGCGGGAGTGGGGCACAATCAATCGTCTCTGGCTCCCAGATGATTATGCTCGGAGAGGCCGAAGTTGTAGTGGCTGGAGGCATGGAGAATCTTTCTCAGGCACCACATGTGCTCAGAGGCGAGCGAGTATCGCACAAGCTAGGTAGGCCTCCCCAAGAAGGATATGTTCTGTCTAAGGACATGGAGGACTACTTCTTCACTAATTTAATCGACAACTCATGTGATTCATTCATGGCCCAGACTAGCGATAGGCTATGTCACAATGTAGGCGTCACTAGAGAGCAGGCAGACGAGTTCGCAGCACTAAGTCACTCTAGAACCGAGCATAGTATCGATTCAGGCCTTTTCGAATCAGAAGTTGTCGAAGTCCAGACTCCCGATGGAACCGTCACCGCAGCCCACGAGGATCACTTTGTCAGAGGGACATCAGTAGAAACTCTCTCTGGCCTCAGGCCGCATTTTGGCCCCAAATCGCTTGTGACTGCTGGCAATGCATCTGGAGTTGTTGACGGAGCAGCAGCGGTTGTCCTGAAGTCAGCTGACAAGGCTGGTGCAGACGGAGACGATCCTCTGGCCAGAATCGTTGATTGGGGCATTGTAGGTCTTGACCCTTCCATCATGGCATACGGTCCAGTCCCGAGTAGCAGACTTGCCCTTGAGAGGGCAGGCCTCGGAGTAGAGGACATTGATAGATGGGAGATTAACGAGGCATTCTCGGGCCAAGCAGTAGCTTGCATTCAGGAACTAGGCCTAGATGTGGACAAGGTCAATGTCAACGGTGGCGCAGTAGGCCTAGGCCATCCGCTGGCTGCAACAGGTACCAGACTGGTACTTACTCTGGCCCACGAATTGAGACGTAGTGGAGGCAAATACGGAGTTGCCACAGCGTGCATAGGTGGAGGTCAGGGGATAGCCGTGATCATCGAATCATGCTGATTTTTGTCTCTTTTGCGTCGTAGGAGAGGTTATCCATGATGGATTATAGCGATTACTATGGCAGGAGGCTTGCCCGGAGGGGGCCACGC
>CEUP01050307.1_pt1 | contig 10458 bp, 4 predicted proteins | sample 531371 | NCBI WGS metagenome assembly CEUP01 (sample SAMEA2622738, study PRJEB7988) | marine metagenome | biome: marine biome (ENVO:00000447); feature: marine epipelagic mixed layer (ENVO:xxxxxxxxx); material: "saline water (ENVO:00002010), including plankton (ENVO:xxxxxxxx)" | depth 150 m
CACCATTTTTACCAGAAACTGCAATTAATCCTGCAGCTTATGTTGCACCTGGCATACTTCCTTGGCTAAAGGATGGTTCTACAAGTGTTATGGTTAATAGTCAACCATGTGGGAGAGTTGGAGATGCGGTAATATGTGGTTCGATTGTAATTACTGGACTAGTTACCGTACAGGTAGGAGATTAAGATGAATTCTTATACAGAAAGAGATAATACTTTACTGGGTATGGATAAGAGGTTCAAGGATATTGATTTGAATTTTAGACGCCATCCAGTAACTAAAGATTTAATTAAACGTCAAGGTGAATTATCTGTTAAACAAAGTATATTAAGTTTACTGATGACATCTCCCGGCGAGAGATTATTTCAACCAGGCTTGGGTTCTGGGATATATGGTATGTTATTTGAGCCAATGACTTCAATGACTTCTGTTAGATTAGAAAGGTCAATTTCATCAATTATAAATAGACATGAACCAAGATACCAAGTTACTAGCGTCGGGGTAGTACCTGCATTTAAGGAAAATGGTTATAATATAACTGTTATAGGTACAATACGAAATACAAATCAGGAAGTAAATATAGACTTCTTTTTGGAACGGTTAAGATAAAATGGCTATAACAAATACTAAATTACAAATAACTGATTTAGATTTTGATACTATTAAATCTAATCTGAAAACTTTCTTACAGGGGCAATCTGAATTAACAGATTATGATTTTAGTGGTTCGGCCTTATCTGTTTTGTTGGATGTTCTTTCTTATACTACACATTATAATTCCTATTATTTAAATATGGTTGCTAATGAGATGTTCTTAGATAGTGCAGGACATCGCGATTCTGTTGTATCTATTGCAAAGAATTTGGGTTATGTTACTAGTTCAATATTATCTGCAACAGCAACTGTTAATCTGGTAATCACTAGTTCTGTTAATACTGGAGTTATATTACCACAATATACAAAATTTACAGCAACTAATATAGAAACAAATCAATCTTATATTTTTGTTACTGATGCAGCACATTCTACAACCACTTATACGGCTAATGGTGCTAATTATGATTATACAATTAATAACGTTACTCTGAAAGAGGGGTTTCATAATAGTTTTTCTTGGATTGTAAATCAAGAGGGTTTAGAACAAAGATATATTTTACCTCAATCCGGCGTTGATACTACAACCCTAACAGTTGAAATCAAGTCAAATTCTAGTTCTGCAACTAAAGATAAATGGACACTTTATGATAATGTTTCCTCACTGGGTTCTGATAAACAAATATATTTCCTACAAGAAGTAGAAGATGAAAAATTTGAAATATATTTTGGAGATGGAACTTTTGGTAAAAAATTATCTAATGGAAATGTAATTGAGGCAAACTATATTGTTACTACTGGTAGTGATGCAAATGGGTTGGGTAATTTTGATAATTCTAGTAGTAGAACATTTACTATTTCGGATAGCATATCTAATGTTTCTAGTGTTGTGGCCACAGTGGTTACTCCAGCAACTGGTGGTACGGCTTCAGCAGAATCTCTTGAATCTATTAAGTTTTTAGCACCAAAGAGTTTTCAGGATCAAAATAGAGCAGTAACTTTAAGGGATTATCAATCAATAATTCTTAGAGATTATCCTAATGCTCAGGCGGTTTCGGTTATTGGTGGTGAAGATATGAATCCACCAGAATATGGTTCAGTTGTAATTACAGTTAAACCTGCAACTGGGTATAGTCTAACAGATAATGCTAAACAAGACATAATTGATAATATATTAGATAAGCATAGAATGTTAGCAATTAAACCTAGAATTGTTGATCCAGATTATATTTTTGTTACTGTAGATTCTAAAGTTAAGTATAATCCATCAACTGCAGTTAATACTGAAGATTCCATTAAGGACATGGTATTGTCAACAATTAAAACCTATAATAGTAACGAAGTTGAAAAATTTGATGGTATTTTAAGACATTCTAAACTTGTTGCAGAGATTGATAAAACAGATAATGCAATCAGAAGTAATGTAACTGATATTTCATTGAAGAAAAGATTCAAGCCCAGTTTTGGTGTAAGTGAATCATTTACATTGGATTATAATCATGGTTTTGAAAAGGGTTCTTTAACATCAAATATATTTAATGTTAAAATACCTGCAGGAGATCCAGCTGGAACGGATGTTAAATTTGGTGTTGATACAGAGTCATCTAGTGCGAATAATACGGTACTGAATTTGGTTTTGATGGATACTAATGATGTTATTCAGATGTACAATGCAGGAACTGTAGACCATATTAATGGAATAATAACTATTACTGGTTTAGAATATGTTAGTATTTTAGATGGTACTCAATTTATTAATCTCACAGTAAAATATACAGATCAGGATGTAGTTCCCAACAAAACACAGATTGTAAGTATATTCCCATCAGATATTACAGTTACAATGATTAAAGATACAACGGATTAATATGCCAAACTATAGAGAAGAATCAAATAAGAAATTATCCCCATTCATTGAGGGTATGCTTCCTGCATATTTAAAATATGAATATGATATGTTTAGTTCCACTTCTACCATGTCTAAATTTGGTAGATTTATTGAGATATTTGCAGAATTTTTAGAAAAGAATAATGGTTCTCGATTATTGGATTTTCAAAACTATTCTTTAGAATATTTTAAAGAAAAAAAATTCTTTTCTATTGAACCACAAACAGGAAATCCATTTTTCTCTTTGGTCAATTTAAGAAGTTCACATGATATTGACCATGCTTCAGAAATATTTCTACCACATTTGTTTAGTGAGTATATGACAGATTTTCCTTTGGGTTCTATGATTTCAAGTCGTAGAGATACACTAAAGAGAATCAAAGAATTTTATACAGTAAAAGGAACTCCAAAATCATATACATTTTTCACTTTAGCTCTTTTTGGTAAAGAATCTTTTATAAGTTACCCAAAAGATGAAATGTTAATACCATCTTCATCTACTTGGAAATCTGGTGATGGTATTCGGGTAGTTTTAGTATCTGGTGATAGTACAACGATTGCAGACTTACAGAAGTTTGATGGTTATTATGTAGTTGGTGAAGATTCTGGTGCTAAAGGAATAGTTGATAAAGTTGTTGAGTATGATGTTGGAAATACAAGAGTTTTTGAGTTAATGATAGAAGATAATACGGTAACGGGAACTTTTAAGGCAAATGAAATAGTTCAGGCTCAGGATAGTGAAGGGTTTGAAGTGTTGAATAGTTCTTCTACTGTAGTTCGTGGTCAAACTCATGCTGGGGTTGGGGTAACTTTTACCAATAGGGGTGAAGGTTATTACTTGGATGATACTGTTACTTTTTCTCGATCTCCTGCAAAGGGTAGAATTAAAAAATTGGGTAAAGGTTCTATTGATGATTATTCTATAGACACAGCAGGATCAAGTTATGCAGTAGGTGATAGGTTTGTATTTGTTAATGATTATTTTGAGTCTTATGGGTTGTCTGGAACAATAAGTGTGGGGGATCAGGTACAAGGTTCAAAGTCAGGTGCAACTGCTTACGTGAGAGCTATTGATGGTAATAAATACTGGGTAGATACAATTTATGATGGTGTTGAGACTAAAAGTTCTGCAGGAGAGATAACTTTAACTGGTGGTAAGTTTAAAACTGACGAAACAGAGCAGATAGGTTATGGTTCTGAACAATTTCAAAAAGTTGGATCAACGACCAATTATTTTTTAGCCAGAAAATTAGTAACGATTTGTACATGCCCAGCAGAGGCAAAAATAATATCAGCTGGAGCAATTGGAACTAGTTCCATACAGATAATAGATGGAGGAGTTGATTATATTAGTCCACCGAAAACTTATATTAGCACAAGTACAGGTTCTAGCGGTGTTGTTTCCTTTACGGGAAGTGGTATAGGTAGCATTGAAGAACTGGAAATTACCAACTATGGAATTTCTAATATTTCTTCAGATACAGTTACATTCTCATCAAAATCTTCTCCATATATTCGTGCAACTGGTACGATCAATCTTACCACATTAGTTTCTCATAAAGACTATAATATAGGAACAATTGGTTTATTAAATCAAACTATTATACACGATGGAGATGAGTTTCAAGAATGGTCATATAGGGTAGGGGTTAATGAAACACCTAATAAGTGGGTAGAATTGTTTAAGAAAAATGTTCATCCTGCAGGATTGCAGATGTTACCATCTCATTTATCAATTGATACAGAATCTTATGATCCAACTTCAAAGAATAATAGACAATACCAGACTCAGACAGCGGGAAAATTAGTTGTGGGTGGAAATTATACAATTACAACATTTGAAAGTGGTGATAATTTTACTAATGTCGGTGGTTCTAATAGTAGTAATTCAACCTTTACCGCCACAGGAACTACTCCAACTACGTGGACAAATGGCTCGTTAGTTACAAGGAATTATTAATATGCCAAGTTTATTTAATAGAAATTTTAGTTATGCAAATGCAGAAGCTTTTAAAAAGTTATTCTCCAATAGTGGCCAATATTTTTATGTTGGTTTGGGCTATCAGGATGGTGATATAAGTTCCACTACCCCAACTGATTCTTTTGATGATGAATTTAGTATATGGGAAAACTTATTATCTTTATCTAGGGTTATTGATGGTAATGTAAGATATGTAACGAGAATGTATGAATGGACATCAGGAACTACTTATACTATATATGAACATGATGCAACTAATATTATGACAAGAGATGGAACTTCTGTTAATCCTTTTTATGTTGTCCACAATAGAAATGTCTATAAATGTATTAGTAATAATTCTGGTTCTCAGAGTGTTACTGCACCAACTGGACAAACTACTTCAGGCATGATTAAAAATGACTCTGCAACACAGGACGGTTATGTTTGGAAATATATGTATACTATTTCAACCACAGACAATAGTAATTTTGTAACTACAGATAGTGATGGAAATAAATGGATGCCTGTTAGTATTTTGGAGTTTGATGATGATACTTCAACTGCAGGTGGTCAATGGGATGTACAAACTGATGCAATTGATGGATCTATATATCACGTAACTTCAACAAGTGGAACTCCTCATTCAGTTTTAACTGCAGGTGGATATTCAGACGGCGATGCAGTAACATTAACAGGTGATGGAAGTGGGTTTACGGGTGAAGTTGCAACCCATTTATCAACTTTGGGTCAGGGTGCATCTTATAAGTATATCAAAGTTACAAATCCTGGCTCTGGGTATAAGAATGTGAGTGCTGTTAAGATTGCAGGAAGTACTATTGCAAATTTAAAAGCTATACTTAGTCCTAAAGGTGGTCATGGATTTAATGCAAGCAGAGAATTAGGTGGTCATAATCTAGTAGTCAAGACAACTTTCGCGGGTTTGGGTACTGGAAGTTCAACTAAAAGTTCAAATGATACTTTATTTGTAGATAACGATTATAGACAAATTAGTTTAATTAGAAATCCAATACTTAAATCAAGTCAATATGATATTATAGATACTGGAGATTCTAGTATCACATACGGAACACGATCAACTTCAAGCTATTTAGATCAAAGAATAGGATTTACAGTTTCCTCTGTAACAGGAGAGAGTGATATTGCACAATATGGTTCAGATGTAATAGTTACACAGGCAACATCTGGTGCCACAGGAAAAATTGTTAATTATTATACCTCTCCTAATATTTTGTGGGTTCGTCCAACATCAGGAACTTTTGATAGTTCTAACAATTTGACAGGAACCATTAATTCTACATCAACCACTATTGCAATAAGTGCCTTAGCAGACTATGATGGATTACGATATTCTGGTGAAGTGATGTATGTAGAGAATAGAGGATTAAGTAATAGGGAAGTAACAACCACAGATGACATAAGAATAATTATAAAGTTCTAAAGGGTAAAAAATGACAACTATAGATTTTAATACAAAGCCATATTTTGATGACTTTGATGATTCAAAGAATTATCAGAAAATATTATTTAAACCGAGTTTTGCTGTACAGGCTCGGGAATTGACACAGCTTCAAACTATTTCACAAAATCAAATTAAGAAATTAGCTGATGTTTCTTTGTCTAATGGAGACAGGTTAAGCCCTGGCGAATTGATCTATAGTAATAAAATTTCTTATGTTCAGATGGCATTTAACAGTGCAGCAAATATTGTTAAGACAATTTCATCCCCTGTTACAGCAGGAACTAGTGGTTATGTGAGTGCAAATGGAGTTTCTACTACTGGTGGAACTGGTACTGGTTTGACGGTTAATACTACGGCAAGTAGTGGTTCAGTATCTGCAATAACCATTGCAAACGGTGGTTCAGATTATTCTGTTGGTGATACAATTACCATTACAGGTGGTTCGGGTGATGCAACATTTACAATTACAGCTCTTCATGCTGGTATAGCTAATTCAGATTTAGTTGGTAGTTATATTGGGTCATCTATAGTTGCAGCTGTAAATACAATATCATCTGTAGTTAGTGGTGGTAGTGGATATTCTAATGCATCTGATGTTGCAACAACTGGTGGAACTGGTACTGGATTAACAGTAACAATTACTACAAGTGGTAATGCGGTTAATGGAATAACTGTAGTTAATCGGGGTTCTGGTTATACTGTTGGTGATACGATTACTATTACAGGTGGTGGTGGTAATGCAACGTTTACAGTTTCTACATTAGTTGTTAGTTCTCCTATAAAGGCTAAAATAGTTCATTATGAACCAAGTGTTACAGGTGGTTCTGATGCATTTACTCTGTATGTATCTTATTTAAATTCTTCTACCTCTCAGGCTGGTTTGGATGATTCTGATTTTAAATTTCTTAACAGTTCAGACTTATTTCAACTTAATAGTGATGGTACTGTTGGAACAAATTTAATAGGAAAGACGGGTGCAAGTTCTACGGGATTTGGTTCTGCAATATTACTAAAGACAGGTTCGTATTATGTAAATGGTTATATAGCAACTGTTCCTAGTCAGGTTATGGTTCTGGATAAATTCGGAACTACACCTAGTTATCGTGTTGGATTTAATGTTTCCCAATCATTTGCTACATCTGATGATGATTCTACTCTATTAGATAATGCAAGTGGTTCTAGTAACAAAGGTGCCGGTGGGGCAGATAGACACAAAATACAATTAGTTTTAGCAAAGAAATCTTTAACTCCTGATTCTACAGCAAACGAGGATTTTGTTGAGATATTAAAGGTTGTTAGTGGTAAGTTAATAGAGAAGGAACAGGGTTTAGATCAAAAACTTTTAGGTGATAATAAGATACTTGATCCATATGAGATAGAGATTAGAGAAAACTTATCCACTCTAACTGATGCTTATGGTTTGAAAGGTGTAAGTTCGGGTGGTTCTTCATCTAAACTTTCAGTGGGTATATCTTCAGGAAGCATTCAATTTAATGGTAAAAAGGTTTCAACTTCATCTAAGCAATATGTAACCATTGATAAGTCCAGAGAATCTAAAACTTATGCTAATTTTTCTATTGGTGCAGAAGTTGGTTCTTATGTTATAACAAGAGGTGGTTTAGAAGGGGTTGAAGTACAGACTTCTGGATTTTTAAAGCACGGAGAATCTTATACAATTACAACTTTTGTGAGTGGTGATGATTTTACTAATTTAGGTGCGAGTGCTAACAGCACTGGACAAACCTTTACTGCAACAGGAACTACTCCAACTACGTGGACAAATGGTTCAACTCTTACTAAGCAGGGTCTTTCGGGGGAATATATAAAATGGTTGGGTAGGATTTTCACAAATGGTTCTAGTGAAGGATATGTTAAAGTTAATTTGGTAAAATTTAGTGCAGCTGGTTCACCGAGTGTGATAGGTTATGCCAGAATAAGAGGGATTAAACAACATACTCGATCTAATAATAGTGATTTTCATGGTGAATGTAGGATATATTTAACAGATATTAATTTTACCAATGATAGTTATAATATGACTGAAGTGGTTGCTTTACAGACTGCATATAGTAGTGGAAATAGAATTATCTGTTATTTGGAAACTGATAGGATTGATGGCCCAGGCAACTCTATAGAATATAGTAATGTCGAGGTCTATGGTAAAGATAATACACATACCATACTACATGATGTAAAATATGATAAATCTTTTTATCCTTTAGGTGTTAGTAATGTTAAAGCCATAGGATCTGTTAGTCCACAGAGAATTAGATGGTCTGGTACTGTAACACTTGGGGGATCTAATTCATCAACTGTTACTTTTACTGCACCAACTGGTTATTATTTTGTTGATGGAACAGAACATGAAGTGGTGGCATATGGAACATGGAGTCATGAAGATTCCTCAGGCCCTTTCAATAATGGAACTGCAGCACCTGGCGGATCACCAATTGCATTGAGTGGTTCTTCTAGTGTAACTGAATATGAAGCTACCATAAGTGATTCTACAGATAATACTTTAGTTTTGACTGCTAGATATAGAAATTCAGATCAAGCACTTACCTTTAAGGCATCTACTCCTGTAACTGTAGTCGCCGATATTATTCCTACTAGTGCTTGGACAAGTGGTAATACTTTAGCACTACAACAAAATACTGAAATCCCATCCGTTATATCTGGTACAGGTAATGAGGGGGGTCATAAAGATAGGGTTATTAGATTATCTCAACCAAGAGTACTTGAAAAGAATTTTAAAGTTTATATGTCGAGGGATAATGATACTGCCGTAGGTTCATCTCCCTTTACGGATGATATAGATATTTCAGATTGGTATACTATTGATAGTGGTATGAGAGATAACTTAGTGATGAATGGTACTTTGGTTCGTAAAGCAGGTTATCCTGAGCCAAGAGGTTTGATAAAAATTATATATTTCTTCCTTAATGAGACTAATAATAACAAATATATAGGAGTTGATTCTTATCCTGTTGGTTCTTCTGTTAGTGGTTGGGTAAGTGCTGAGGATGGTGGAACTACTTTTAGGTATTCTGATATACCTACTTACACCTCAGAGTTGGGGGAAACCTATAGATTATCAGATGTTTTAGATTTTAGGCCTACAATAACTGCAGATAGTGAAACTGCAGCAGTTGATGATACAAAACCTTTGGTTAGTGAAGCTTCAAGTATACATATCAGTAATTTAGAAGTTTATCAGTCTAGGATTGATAAAATTTATATAAAAGATGATGGAACTCCAGCAGTTTCTGTTGGTAGTAGTTATACTGATTATCCAAATATACCAAGTGATCCAAATGATGGTTTGAGTATTTTTAATATAAAAGTGTTACCCTACACTCATGACACAAAGGATGTTGTAATTCAGAAAATTGGCGATTCTTTAAAATCTCATGTAGGTGAGTTAGCTAAATTTTCTCTTGAGGGAGTTCTTCAAAATAATTCAGATAGTCATGTGTTGGATTCTGCAACATGTAAAACTAATACTTTATCTGATGCATTTTATGGAAGTGGAAGTGGTAATATAAAAGATCCTGATAATAATATATCATATGATTTGGTTAATCATTCGATTCGACCAAAATTTACTGAAACAGAAATTAAATTTTCGTGTGCATCAGGAACATCTACGGACTTATTAACATCTTCTAATCTTGTTACTTTACCTACAACTTCCACATCTGAAATTGAAATTCAAAATATTGCATCAAGTACTAGTGATACTATTAGAAGTACAGATGTTGATACTTATCATGGTCATATGACTCTAACTCCATCTTTTGATTCTTGGAAATCTACGAAATCAAATCCAGAAATACTTTTTAATGAGAATGGGGTTTACAATTCAGTTGAAACCTCAAATCATAATACTATATGGGATGGTTGGAAAGATAACTGGTATGGAACTCACCAAAGTAGTTGTTTTGAAAAACCTTCTTTTGGATCTGGATTTTCTCCCCAGTTAGATTTTTGTAGTGGTGTTAATTATAGTTCTGATTCGGGGGCACTTGTTCCTTTCATACAAAATCAACAAGTAACCTTGAAGGTTGATGGGTTAAAGCCAAGTACTGTTGGTCATAAGATTTACTTGGATGATATTGATATATCAGATTCAGTTATATATAAAGATTTTGGAAGTAATACCAATTACTATGATTCTGTTTCTTGCACTTTTAGAAGTGATACTTCTGGTACTTTTTGTGGAACTTATACTATACCTAACAAGGATGAGGGTACATATGCTATAAAATTATCTTCTTCTACCAATGAATTTATAAATGGTGATTTGGTTTATCAGGGCCCATCAATTGATAGGGCAACAGCAACAGCTGAAGTTGTTTGTTGGGTAGGTGGTGCTAGTACAGGTTTTGAAAAAGTTTTACATTTAAAGAATGTATCAGGTGAGTTTTCATCTGGGTGTGTTTATTCTGAAGGTGTTACTTTAAGTATGGCATCTATGAATAGTGGTACAAACTTTACTGTTGGGGAAAGGGTTTCACTTACTGCAAATGCTGG
>CEUP01050414.1_pt1 | contig 10451 bp, 8 predicted proteins | sample 531371 | NCBI WGS metagenome assembly CEUP01 (sample SAMEA2622738, study PRJEB7988) | marine metagenome | biome: marine biome (ENVO:00000447); feature: marine epipelagic mixed layer (ENVO:xxxxxxxxx); material: "saline water (ENVO:00002010), including plankton (ENVO:xxxxxxxx)" | depth 150 m
CCAGTGATAGTCGATGCTCCACTACGTGATGGTTCTCTGCGTAGCGAGGCTGAACGCCTGGGCATTCCGGTTCTGACTTACGAAGCGGGTGAAGCATTACGCTTTGAGCCGATTTGTATCAGTGCAGGTTTCATCGGTGTACAACGTGTGATGCAGGCGATTGGCATGCTGCGCTCAAGCCGTAAAAAGCTGCCAACACCAGTGATCGCCAAGTCCACTAGCTGGCTACGTGCTGAAAGTGATGGCATCTTACGTACGGTTGTGACACTGGGTGAGAAAGTTGAAAAAGGCCAGGTTCTGGCTTACATCAGCGCCCCACTTGGCCACAGTGAGATTGAACTCACCGCTCGTAAAGGCGGTATTGTTATCGGTCAACAGACACTACCTTTGGTCAACGAAGGCGATGCAATCTTTCACTTAGCTTACTTTGAGCAAGATGATGAAGAAGTGGAACAAGTGGTTGAAGAGTTCATTGAAGAGGTTACTGATCTTGACGTAGATCCTTTAACAACGGGTCAAATCAACGCTCCTGCTCAGTAAACTAAAGCTCTTAAAACAAAAAAGCCCGCATATCACTATGCGGGCTTTTTATTGTCTGTCGCTTTCCTGTTAGCCAAATGAAGCCCAGATAACCGTCGCGACTAGAATCGGACAAACAAACTTCACGTAGGCAGGCCATAACTTACCAAACCAGCCTTGAGTGAACTCAGGACAGCCCTGCTCTAGCTCTTTAATCTTTGAATGACGATTCCATATCCATCCACCAAATAAGCAGAACAACAGTGCCGCTGCTGGTTGCAGGTACTGAGTTGCAACCATCGCCACCAACCCAAACAGCTCGCCAAAGTTATAGACGATAACCACACTAAACAGAGCAATCAGACCGCCAAGTACCCAACTGGTTGGTGTACGTTTGGTGTTGAAACGTTCGCTTACCAGAGCAACAGGACACTCCAACATTGAAATCGACGAAGTCAACGCAGCAATGGTCAGTAGTAAGAAGAACACAATGGCAAATAGCTGACCAAGCAAGCCTAAACTATCAAACATCAGCGGCAGTACGGTAAATACCAAAGTATCAGAGCTTAGCAGTGACCCATCTTCAGCATAAATCTGTACGCCTTTTTGCATTGCGACAAACATAGCAGGCATCACGACCAGCCCGGCAATAAAGGCGACTGCGGTATCCACCAGCGTCACATTCATCGCCATCTTTGGCAGGTTCTCTTTCTTACTCAGGTAAGAGCCGTAAATCAGCATTGAACAGCCACCAATAGTGAGCGAGAAGAACCCTTGCCCCATTGCAGCTAGAATCAACTTACGGTCCATCACCTTCTCAAAGTCTGGGATCAAGTAATGCTTTAAACCTTCCATCGCGCCATTTTGCGTCATAATGTAGATAAACAGCAGACCAAATAAAATGAACAGAGCCGGCATCAAGCGTGTCGACCACTTCTCAATCCCTTCTTTAACGCCACCTTGAACAATTAAGATAGTGAGAACGTAAAAAGTAATCGTACCAAAAAGGTTACGTTCAACACTGAAGCCTTTAAACCAAGCAGTTGCCGCCTCCATACCTAACACGTCAGTTACAGCGCCAAGTAAGAAGCAGATCAACCAACCCCCGACGATGCTGTAGAAAGCCAATACCGCACTCGGTACACTTAAGCCTATCCAACCAACGGCAGCACCAACACGCTTACCAACTGGGTTACTGGTAAGTGAGCGCATACTATCAACTGGATTAGCTTGGCCGTGGCGACCAATTGCCATTTCAACCACCAACATCGGAAACGCAACCACAAGGATCATCACTAGATAGACCAGTAAGAAAGCGCCGCCGCCATTACTTGCTGCTTGGGTAGGAAAACCCCATATGTTGCCAAGACCAACGGCAGCGCCTGCTGCTGCGAGAATAAAACCAAGACGGGAGCCAAAATGCTCACGAGATTGAGAGGAATCTGCCTGTGCCATACTTCTTAATTCGCACCAATGAACTAGTTAACTAGTACAATAATACAAAAAACCACCCCAAACAACACAAGCAGAACTAAATAAAGGCTACTAGGTTAAATTACAGCCACAATGATCTGTAAATAAACCAATACACGGAGCTATATAAGATAAGGATAGACTACTGATTGGTTACGCCCGTTACCTTTCGCTTGATATAAAGCTTTATCAGCCACTAAAAACGTATCCTGCAATTTATCAAGTTGTTGTTTTCCACAATCAGCGACACCAATCGACACTGTTAAATGGGAAGAGATGGGCGAATATTCATGGCGTATATCGATCTGCTCAATAGCCGCTCTTAACCATTCAGCTTCCTTGTTATTATCTATGGTAGCGTCAGAGTTTAAGACCACACAAAACTCTTCCCCACCAAAGCGAGCAACAAATTTCGAGCACTCGGTTGGCGCTCGTTTCAACATACTCGCAACTTGCTGCAAAACACTATCTCCCTCAATATGACCATAGTGATCATTAAATGGTTTAAAGTAATCAATGTCGATTAACAGTAGACTTGTATAATGCGAGTGGTCACCATCAACTAGTGAACTCCAATGCTGCTGAAGGCTGCGTCGATTTCCAACTTTAGTCAACGCATCATGTAAGGCTATCCATTCGAGCTCACGCTGCTTACTTTCAAGTTGATTAAAGACTTCATTGATCCGATAAACAAAATCACGCATCTCGTAAGAAATAAAAGTGTCTTGCTCTGTCAACTGAGAAGACTCGCCGCTCATCAATCTGTCTAACGCACTCCGCGCTCGCTTAATCGGCCTAACCATGATGTGCACAACACTTAAGTTGAAGGCAAACATAAAGACTGCAAAGGCAAAAACCGCGGACAATTCTCCCCAAGTGATAAATGCGGGAATCTTTACTGCGTGGTGAACTACAATGAAAACCGTTGAATCGTTTTGGTAGTCGATCTTCTCTATAACCGAAGTATTCTTTTGAGGTTGAACAGGAACACTTTCTGTGTCCTGCTTTGTTTTGATCTGTACCTCAAGTCCAGTGGCTTGCTTCAAAGTGCGACTAAACCCTAATCCAACAGGCTTTATCAACATCATGTAGCCCTTATCACAGTCAACGCCATCACTGTTACAAACTCTAGATGTTGCCAAAAGATGAGGTTGGCCATTTAAGACCAAAAACTTCACAAAAGGATTAATTTGATCCGTGCGCGAACGCAAACTATCGGCCAACAAAGCGCCGAATTTGTAGCGAATTTCGTCGTAAGAGAGCTCTTTGTTATAGATATAATCGTACAGTCTTCCCCAGACTAGGCTTACGTTGCTGTCAAAGATAAAGACACCATTCACTTGTAATGCCGAAAATGAGTGTTCATTAATGCTATCTTTAAGCAGGTCGTCATTGTTTCCCTCAATAAAATCCACCACTTCATCCCAAGCAGCGTAATCCATAATGCTCTTCGCTAGATCATTTTTTTGCAGTGTAATTAAGGTCTTCACTCGACGAACTTCTTCCTCCTGTTGAGAGATCGCTTGCTCAACAGCTGAATCGTATGTCCAGAAATATCGGAAAGAGAGGTAACAAAAGACGAACGTCACCGCCATCATTATGGAAGCAAGGACCGTGAGTTGCTTAATAGAAAAGTTAGATATCTGCACGCAATGTTTAATACGCTAATCCTGATTGAGCGGGAATTAAATACAATCCTGTATAGATTGTCTACAAAAAGAGCACCTAGTTGGTGCTCTTTAAGTTTAGATGGTGAATACTTGATAATCCTTAAGTTGAGGAATTTTCTTATGCAGTTGCTGCTCTTGTTCCGCAATTTCCTCGAGTGAGTCACAGAACTCTTCACTCTGTTGCTCCACTTCAGACTGATGCTCTTCGATACGCTTTGCTATACGCTCTTTAAGCTCTGACATTGAATTTGCCATCTCCGTCAGATTGAGCCCACCTTCTTGTTTCATCTTGTCAGACATGGCACCAAAGGCACTAGTGATAAATTCTTCATTAAACAGCTCCATTGCCTTATCTAAATCTTCACTCCAAGTATCAGATAGCGAGGCAAAACTATCGGCAGGAAGAATTAAATCGCCGTTTTTATAGTAGCGAGCTTCAATATCCGCATAAAACTCTTTCATCGACTGCTTTACCCCCTCGAAAGCTTCTGGTGCATCAAAGCTCTCAGCGACATCGTCGACAATATCGTTTGCCAACGCTAAACCATCCTGCGCGATTTGCTTAGCTCGAGGTAAATAGTCATTGAGACTATCGCGATACTCATCCACAGCCTTCTTCTGATTAGCATCTAGCTCAATTCTATCGCCATGAATGGTCAGATTATTTTGCTCATCGATAATCGCGGTGTCACCACTGGCTTGGTGAATTTCTAACTTGTTACCGCTAAGGTGAATTTCGTTTTTTAAATCGACTTTACATTGAGCCGCATATACATGGCTCGAAACCAGTAATGGAAGTGTCAGTAATACCTTTTTCATGCTCTTCTCACTATGTTGATTCAGCATTACCATAGCAAAGCCAAATACTAATTATGTCAGCTTATGGTTTCTATTTGGTAACAAAACGTCGTTGATGACACTTGATACTCAAACTCATCACCAACTGACTTACCTTTTAAACCGCTGCCTAATGGTGATTGAAAGGTCACTAACAAAACTTCATGTCCCTTCCATTGAACCTTCAACCCGCCAGCACAAGGAACGACAAAGAAGTACCTAGTGATATCATCAAGATCAACCACAGATACCAAGCTGCCAAGTACCACTTTTTCATTCTGTGAAGGCAGAGTTAGTTCACGTATTAATTGAATTTCCTGCTCGCACTCTTGCAGGCGCATTGACTGACCATGCGCTAAATAGGCCGCTTCCAAAGCAAGAGTGTCATACTTGTGTTCAGGTACAGTCTCTTCGTCAGTGGCGGACTCAACTGCTCTTTCCACTGAGCTTTTGGCGACTTGCCACTTTTCCTCTAGCAAATCGAGGATTATTTGTTTTAGTTCCAACTTATTCATACTAAAACCATGTTCCATTGACACGAATCCCCCTAGAATAGTGTGCATCGCAAATGAAAGATACCGGCAAAAGGCGCTATGAGTCACTCAAACCAAGAATTCGATATCCTGCAAGCACTGAGGCACACCTTTGGCTTCGAATCTCTTCGAACTGGCCAACAACAAGTGATCGAAAATGTACTCCAGAGGCGCTCCTCTGCCGCGATCTTTCCCACCGGTTCTGGGAAATCTCTCTGCTATCAACTTCCGGCGGTAATGCTGCCTCATCTAACCTTGGTCGTTTCGCCACTGTTAGCGTTAATGAAAGACCAACTCGCTTTTCTCAATAGTAAACAAGTCCCCGCAGCTTCCATTGACTCAAGCCAGAGCCGAGAAGAAACTTTACAAGTAATGGAAGGAGTTAAGCAGGGACAAATCAAAATATTGATGATTTCCGTAGAGCGGCTGAAAAATGAGCGTTTTCGCCAATTTATCTCACAAGTACCTATTTCTTTGCTCGTTGTTGATGAGGCGCACTGCATTTCTGAATGGGGGCATAACTTTCGCCCTGACTACTTAAAATTACCTCACTATCAGCAAGAACTTAACATCCCTCAGGTGCTGTTGCTGACAGCAACTGCAACCCAAGCAGTTGTCCAAGACATGCAAACTAAATTCTCTATTGAGCCTGACGATGTCATCACGACCGGCTTTTATCGCTCTAACCTCGATATCACCGTTTCTCCTTGCAAGGATGAGGAAAAACCAGAAACCTTGGTTGATCTTCTCCAATCAGACCCGACACTCCCTACCATTGTTTATGTGACCCTCCAAAGTGCAGCGGAGCAAGTCGCTACCCTGCTCAGGGACAGCGGTATTAACGCCAACGCCTATCACGCTGGTATGGATAATGAAGCGAGAGAGCAAATACAACGTCAGTTCATGAGTGGAAACATTGACTGTATTGTTGCCACTATTGCTTTTGGTATGGGGGTGGATAAGTCTGATATACGCCGCGTAATTCACTACGATTTACCCAAATCTATCGAAAACTACGCCCAAGAAATAGGTCGAGCGGGACGTGATGGAAAAGCCTCACAATGTATTCTTCTCGCAAACCAAAATGGTGTTAGCACACTCGAAAATTTCGTTTATGGAGACACTCCCGAAGCGAGTGAAATAGAATACGTACTGAACCAAGTTCAACAACCGGACTCGCAATGGGAAGTTGTACTCAGCCGACTCTCATCAGAATGTAATATTCGCCAACTCCCATTAAAAACTCTGTTGGTCTACATGGAAATGGAAGGCTTAATCACATCACAATACAGCTATTTTGCTGATTATCGCTTCAAATTCTTAGCAGATAAACAATTCATCATTGACCAGTTCAACCCAGAACGCCGCCAGTTTATTCAAGCTCTATTCAACTGCGCGCCGCAAGCAAGAACCTGGTGTCAAGTGGACTTCGATACCTTATGGCAGCAGTTTCAAGGTGAGCGTTCACGAGCCATTGCTGCGCTCGATTATTTCAATGAGAAAGGGTGGATAGAGCTGGAAAGCAAGTTAATCACTGAAGTGTACCGCACTCAGCCTACACCTAACATGCCACGCCTAGCGGAGAAACTCGCTGATTTATTCAAAGAAAAAGAAACCAGCGACGTTACGCGCATTCATCACCTACTGGCTTTTTTCCAGTCTGAACAATGTTTAAGTCATAAGCTTGCAGCCTATTTCAATGACTTTAACGCCCCAGAACGTTGTGGACACTGTAGTGTTTGTCGAGGTAATGTCGCCCAGTTACCTAAGCATCTTCCTTTAGAAGAGAATCCACAGCAGATCGTCACTTGGCTTGGTCAGCTAGATGAAAAAGCTAACACTCACCTATCGCCTCTACTTAAAACCAAATTTCTCTGTGGGATCACGACCCCTAAGTTGACTAAGTTAAAAGCTCGCTCACTCACAGGCTTTGGTAAGTTTGAATCCGTACCTTTTGCTCAAGTGAAACAGTGGGTAGAAGAAAGTTGATACAACCGCACTTAAAAGAAGCTCAGCTGCTTGGTTTGAGCTTCTGGCTTTAGCATCACACTTAAGCCAAGTAAGCGGATTTCACGACCATTTTGTCGCTTCAGAATATCGCGCAGCAACTGTTTGAAGTAGTCAAGTTCCAGCTCTGAATGTATGTGCTCAATCGTGGTGAGTTGGAAGTCAGCAAATTTGAGCTTGATTCCTTGCTTAATAATCGCCTTGTCTGGAGAAGCTTTTATCAAACGTTTTTCTAGTTCAGGGTAAAGCTTATCTTCAATGACGTGCCAGCATTGATCATAGCTCGAAATGTTTTCTGCAAATGTGCGCTCCACGCCAACCGATTTTCGCTCTCGCTCTACCACAACTTCGCGCGTATCGATGCCATGACTTTTCTTCCATAACGATGCGCCTAATCGGCCAAACTTAAGCAATAGTTCACGATAGTCACTTTGTTTAATGTCTTTGCCAACGAAGTAACCCGCCTGATGCAGTTTTTCTAAGCTCACCTTCCCTACGCCTGGAATTTTTTCCAGTGGCAGTTTATCCACTTCTTCTTGAACCATGCTTGGCGGAATCACATATTGACCGTTGGGCTTATTCATATCCGATGCGACTTTAGCCAAGAATTTGACTGGCGCAATGCCTGCCGACGCAGTCAAACTCAATTCGTTATAGATGTCGCGACGAATGGCTTCTGCAATAAGAGTCGCCGAACCATGACATTGAACAGAGTCCGTTACGTCCAAGTACGCTTCATCCAAAGAAAGCGGTTCGATCAAAGAAGTATAGCGGGAGAAAATCTCTCGGATTTGCTGTGATACTTGCTTATATACGTGCATTCTGCCTGGCACAACCAATAGATGGGGACACAGTTGCAAGGCTTTAGCCGTCGGCATCGCGCTACGAATACCAAACTTTCTCGCTTCATAGTTACATGTACTCAGTACCCCACGCTGCTTCTCATGTCCACCGACAGCAAGGGGCCGACCTCGATAACTTGGGTTATCCCGCATTTCTACCGCAGCATAAAAACAGTCCATGTCTACATGGATTATCTTTTTCACCTTTTCGCCGCTCATTATCACGCCCAAAAACAGCTGTACACATGCACAGTATAACCTATATTTCTAAGCATCCAATAGCGTGGCAGAGTGTCAATTTTTTCACACTGGTTATAGAACTATCAGAATATATAGTTATTATTAAGTGGAAGTCTCTGTTGATAAGGAGTAGGAGCTTGAGCAATAAAGTGTTGGTCGTCGAAGACAGTCGGGCCTACCGTAATTACCTTGTTCAACAACTCGAATCTCTGGGTTGTGAAGTAGTCGGATGTGAAACATACCAAGAAACCCAGCAAGCACTTAGTGCGCATGAAGGTTTTCATTTTGCGGTTTTAGATTACTGCTTACCAGACGCTCAAGATGGCGAAGTGATTGACTTAGTATTAAGTCAAAATCAGAAAGTTATCGTCCTGACCGGAACGTTTAACGAGCACACTCGTGAGCATTTTCTTGCAAAAGGGGTTGTCGACTATATAACAAAAGACAGCATGGCTTCGGTTTCTTATCTTCTACCATTAGCCAAACGGTTGATTAACAATGTTAACCATCACGCCTTGGTCGTCGATGATTCAAAAACGGTGAGACGTCATGTAACTCAATTACTTGAGCACCAATACATAAAAACAACCCAAGCGGAAAATGGCAGCGAAGCACTGCATAAGTTAGCAGAAAATAGTGACATAACCTTTATCATTACTGATCATGATATGCCGAGTAAAGATGGCATCACAATGACTCGGGAGATTCGCCAGCAATACGACAAAAATAGCCTCGCTATCCTGGGTTTATCAGGTAGTGATGATAGCACCATGACTGCACGATTCCTGAAAGCAGGGGCCAATGACTTCCTACATAAACCGTTCAACCATGAAGAATTTTATTGCCGTGTCCATCAATTGCTGGATATGAAAGAGGCCACAGACAACCTTTATCGTATGGCAAATCAAGATGCCCTAACTGGCTTGTGGAACCGGCGATTCCTATTTAATCAAGCATGTTCAGGTTGCGAGAAGCGCAGCATTGCTATGCTCGATATCGACCACTTTAAGAAAGTGAATGATACCTATGGTCACGATGGCGGTGACTCAGCATTGGTTACTGTCGCTAATATTCTCAAGATTTATTTCCCAGATGAAGTGGTTGTGCGCTTCGGAGGCGAAGAGTTTTGCATTCAGTCATGCTCAGAAGACGATGAATTCATAACTCGACTTGAAAAAATGCGTCAGCGAATAGAGAAAACGCCAATAAAGCATGGTGAGAGTAAGATTGAAGTAACCATCAGTATAGGAGTATGCTCCGTAGAAGGTACTCTTGACGAGCAAATAAAGATAGCCGACGACCGCCTCTACGTCGCGAAAGAGAAAGGGCGCAATCAGCTTATTTCCTCCGACTAATGGACTACCAAAAAGCCCAGGCAAATTACCTGGGCTTTTTGTTTATAACGAGACCGCGAATTTAAGCAATGCGATCTTTCTCCCATGCCGCTAATTTCTCTTGGCGTGCAGCTTCTCGAGCTTCGCGCTTTTTGCGTGCATCACATGGTTCAGGGCAGTTACAAACTTTATCGATGCCTACTGCACCTAAACCACCACAACTGCCTTTTACTACTTTTTTCTGGACGATATAACCGATCGACATTGCTGCAATCACGGCCATAAACACACCGAAGGTAATTAAAAATGTACTCATAATGACATGCTCACTCAGATATTATTTTTTCATGTATGGCTTATAGGCCGAAGAAGCGAGTTCTTGGAAGCCTTCATCGGTTTTTACAATCATAAATACCGGAATATTGTTTTCCTCAGCGACTTTCATTCCTTGCTGTTCACCAAGCACCATCAGGCCAGTTGCCAAGCCATCAGCGGTCATAGACGATTTATCCAAAACGGTCACCGAGACCACTTTATGGCTAATTGGTTTACCCGTTTCTGGATTGATAATGTGCGAGTACCGTACTCCATCACGCTCAAAATAATTACGATAATCACCTGAAGTTGCGATAGCCATATCGCCAGGTTCAATAATCTCTTGAATCGAGCGCTCTTCCACTGAAGGCTTCTCTATCGCGATACGCCATGCAACACCTTCACGGTTTACACCTTTTAAGCGCATTTCGCCACCGACTTCAACCATGTAGTTTAGGATACCTTGCGCTTGAATGTAATCAGCAACCACATCAACCCCCCAGCCTTTAGCAATCGTTGAAAGGTCAACATAAAGGTGCGGAATATCTTTTTTCAGCGTGTTGCCTTGCACAGACAAGTGGTGAATACCTGTCATCGCCTTACGTTCACTAAGCTCATCATCGGTTGGAACTACCTCTGGACGAGCTTCAGGTCCAAACCCCCACAGGTTAACCAATGGAC
>CEUP01105050.1_pt1 | contig 10431 bp, 9 predicted proteins | sample 531371 | NCBI WGS metagenome assembly CEUP01 (sample SAMEA2622738, study PRJEB7988) | marine metagenome | biome: marine biome (ENVO:00000447); feature: marine epipelagic mixed layer (ENVO:xxxxxxxxx); material: "saline water (ENVO:00002010), including plankton (ENVO:xxxxxxxx)" | depth 150 m
TATAGCAATCGCGCTGTTGGCTCGGCTAATATCTGCGTCAGTCGCTGGGGACGACTTCTCTGATAACTCAGGTTTGGGCGTTTTCATTGTGCCTCCTCAGATGCGCTAGATTGAGCGGTTTTGAATGCATTAACGTCGGCAGCTTGAACCACATCGCCCGTATTGTTTCCTAAACCATTTCGCTGATACGTCACAACCGCGGCGATCTCTTTATCTGTTAGCTGAGTAGCAAACGCCTGCATCGCAGTACCGCTTCGTCCGTTCACTATTACGTCTATGTGTTGGTCGATATCACCAGTGGCAACTGGACTGCCTGTAATTGCAGGGAAGGCTCCAGGAATACCGGCACCACTTGCTTGGTGGCAGACAGCACAACGGTCAACATAGATCTGTGTACCAATATCGATGAGTTCTTGTTTGGAGAGCTTTGCAGTCAATGAAGCCGCGGCTTCCTGTTTGGCTTGAGCAATTTCGACTTTTTTCTGTGCTAACCATTGATCATATTTATCTTCTTCCATGGCCTGAACGACAACGGGCATAAAGCCATGAGCACGCCCACACAGTTCAGCACATTGACCTCGGTAAATGCCAGGCTCGTCGATTCTGGTCCAAGCTTCGTTGATAAAGCCGGGAATAGTGTCTTTTTTGACGGCAAAATCTGGGACCCACCAAGAGTGAATGACATCATCTGAAGTCATTAAAAAACGGACTTTGCGGTTGATAGGTAAAACTAACGGGTTATCCACTTCTAAGAGATAATGCGCCCCCTTCTCTTCAATGCCATCTATCGCTTTTTGGCTGGTGGCTAACAAGCTAAAAAACTCAACATCTTCATTGAAATAGCTGTAATGCCATTTCCATTGAGAGCCGGTTATTTTTATCGTCAGATCAGATTGAGAGGTATCTTCCATCGCGACTAAAGTTTTGGTAGCTGGAATCGCCATCAGCACCAAAATAATGATTGGGATTACAGTCCAAATCACTTCGACTTTGGTGCTTTCATGGAAGTTCGCCGCGACTGCGCCTTTTGATTTACGGTGGTGATACATCGAATAGAACATTGCGCCAAATACCACCAAAGCAATTGCGCAGCAAATGTAGAAGATCAACATATGCAAATCGTAGACCTGGCCACTAATATTGGTGACACCTTTCGTCATGTTAAAGGTGTTTTCCTCCGCAACAGTCAATGTTGTAGAGCTCATATAAGTAGCAAGGCCAACAAACAACAACTTGGTCAATCGCCACACTGTAACCTGTATTCCTTTCAAAAGACCTCTCCTCTGCCTTGGCCATTATTTGCAATGGCTGCTTTGAGGCTCCGATTAAACTCAAGTAGCAAAAAAGTCCAACTGAGCCTGCGGGCTTTGAAAATTCCGTGTAAACAGCAAATTTGACGTAATTTGTTATATTTATGTTAATAAAAGCTAGTTGGCGTTTTTCGATTGTGCAAGAAAGTGCTATTCCGTTTTAGAGCTTACTAGCACAGTTTAGCGATTGCGCTCTCGCAAATGATAATCGTTATCAGTCATAATCTCCCAAATGTCATACACTTGGGATAACGATTTAAAAAGGTAGATAAACTATGATGGAACAAGTCACTCATTGGTTAGAAAAAGATCCAGATCCTCGTACCCGAGAAGAGCTACAACATTTGATTGATGAGAAGCAATTCGATGAACTCGAAGACCGCTTTAGCCAACGTTTAGAATTTGGTACTGCAGGTTTACGTGGCAAAGTGGGTTGCGGTCCAAATCGTATGAACCGACTGGTCATTCAAGAGACAGCAACCGGTCTGGGCCATTACCTTATCGAACAAGTCGAAAACGCTAAAGAAAGAGGCGTCGTTATTGGTTACGATGGCCGCCCAGATTCCAAGCAGTTTTCTCATGATACTGCCGCCGTGTTAACCTCGTTAGGTATTAAAGTTTATTTGACTCATGACGTCGCAGCTACGCCAATAGCGGCATTTGGTGTTCGCCATTTTAACGCTGCCGCAGCCGTGGTTGTCACCGCTAGCCACAATCCACCAGAGTACAATGGCTTTAAAGTCTACTGGGAAAATGGTGCGCAAATTATACCTCCCCATGATTCAGGTATTGCGAAAGAAATTGATATCGCGGCGACCAAGCCCGTGCCATTGATGAACCTTGATGATGCTGAAAAGCACGGCTTGTTAGAGTGGCTCAAAGAGGATTACTACGAAACCTATCGCCAGACAATGAATAGCAATACTTTGCTGGCTAATCATCAAGATCCTGATGCTGTTGGAATCGCTTATACCGCGATGCATGGCGTCGGCGCACATATGGCTGAAACTCTACTTGCTGATGCAGGTTTTACTAAGGTTTACAGTGTAAACGAACAACGTGAACCTGATGGCTCTTTCCCGACCGTAAATTTCCCTAACCCTGAGGAAGCTGGTGCGATGGATATGGTCGTCGCTCTCGCGAAAGCCAATAATGCCGACATTGCCTGCGCCAACGACCCTGATGCCGACCGATTTGCAGTCGCGGCACGTAAACCAAACGGTGAATTCCAAATGTTGACAGGGGATCAAGTAGGTTCTCTGTTTGGTCATTATCTACTGACGCACACACAAGCAGACGCTCAACTCGTGGGTAATACTATCGTATCTTCCACACTGCTGAAGAAGATTGCCGACTCATTTAACGCCGAATACTACCAAACGTTAACGGGATTCAAATGGCTGACTAACATTGCAATGCAAAAACAAACGGCTGAAAAACAGTTCTTGTTTGCTTATGAAGAAGCCTTGGGTTACACGGTCGGTAATAAGGTTTGGGACAAAGATGGTTTATCCGCATTAGTCGCATTTGCACAGCTTACTGCTGAATTGAAAAAGCAAGGCAAGACCATTTGGGATCAACTGGAATCGCTTTACCGCCAACACGGAATGGTGATTAACGCTCAACACAGTACCGCGCTTGATCCTAAAGCGCCGCCAGTCGGAGATAAGCTGCGTGCCAATCAGCCTACTCAAATAGCTGGTCGTCATATCGAAGTGCTGGAAGACCTCAAGGCGCTAACAAGAACTTACGCTGATGGCAAAGTAGAGTCCATCGACTTACCGGCAAGTGATGTGTTGATCTATCACTTATCTGGCGGAGCTCGAGTTATTGTCCGTCCTTCAGGTACCGAGCCAAAACTAAAATGTTACTACGAAGTCGTTGAAAATTTTGCTAGCCAAGATTCATTTGAGCAAGCATATGAAAAAGCTGAACTAGCAATGGATATGCTTATCGCCGAGCATCAACATACACTTTAACCCCCCAAAAACAACAAAGCCTCCAAGAATTGGAGGCTTTGCTTGTCTTTCAGAATGTTATCCTTTACCCAATTTCTCTTTCATCACTTTCTCAAGCTGCTCATAAGGGACATATCCTGGAATAACCTCGTCACCAATGATCAACGCTGGCGTTCCTCTTAAACCGAAACCTTCAAATAATTTGTAGTTTTGATTCAGTTGTTGGTTGATTTGCTCATTACTTTTTAAGTATTTCTGCGTATCGGTTTTTTTCGCCACCATAGCCAAAGACATTGGGTTATGTGAGCCTGGTTTCTTCACCAATAAATCATGCACCTGACGATACTTTTCTTTGTCATGCTGCCAAACATTCAATGCAAAAGAGGCCGAGTTCACTTCAGAGCCACTTTCCTTCAAAGGCACATACAAATTAACCACCTTGATCTGCGGGAAAGCATCGACAAGTTTCTCTAGCTCACCGTCTAACTTCTTACAATATGGGCAGCTATAGTCAGTGACATTGAGTAATGTCAGTTCTGGCGTCTCTGAGCCGATAAAGCTGTGATTCGGTTCGTTCACATAACTTTGGCTCGTTGCCAATACCTGTTCAAACTGCTTTTGCTGTTCGATGTACGCCGAAAGACTTTGATGGAGAGTTTCTACAACTTCTGGGTTGGATTCGAGCATAGCGACAATATCGTCGATCTTTTGTTGCTGTGATGATGCAAACGCCGAGCTAGCAATAACTGCAACCGACAACGCCAAAGCAATGTGTAGTGATTTAAACATGTTCTTTTCCTATTGGTTTAACCAAATTCGAGCGAGTAATCCTGGCGGGGTTGTGACCCCTGTGGTCATTGAAGCAATTTGTCCATCCTTGACGATGGCAATCGTTGGAGTTACAGAGATGCCCCATTCACTAAATCGCTCACTTTGAGGATCATTGATATTGTTGAACTGATAATCTTGATGCGCTAAATAACGGCTGACTCGCTCGTTTTCTCCAGAAGCGCCTGAGACACCAACTACCGGATAGTGCTGACTCAGCCAGTCAATCGTAGGGCTGACGAAGCGGCACGCTCCGCACCAGGTAGCCCAGAAATAAACAACGACTGGCTGCTCATAACTTTGTTTGATCACATCCAAATATTCGCCACTGTCCAAGTGCTCAGCAAGAGGTGGTGCACTATCACGGGAAATGTCTTTGGTTCGATACCAATCCACCCCAATGGCTAGCACAACAGCTAAAGAGCCGTAGATCAGCAGATCTTTCGCCCAACCTAACAATCGTGTCTTCATGGTTAAAGTCCTTGTTTACCTGCTGATTTAATTGCGTCTATTACCACACTCTCCGTCAAGATAACGGGAAGCGGGATCCCTTGCGGTGCATTCGGTCCATAAACAATATTGAAAGGCACACCATAGCGTCCATTCTCTCGTAGATAGCTCGTCACGGCCCCATCCGGATGAGTCCAGTCGCCTTGAATATTTACCACATTGTCCGCCTGAAGGGCTGAGTAGACTGGGTCCTGTAAAATTACGCCTATCTTGTTGGCTTTACACGTTACACACCAATCCGCAGTTACGTTGACAAATACAGTTTTACCTTCACTTACCGACTGTTCAATCAGCTGGTTAGACAGAGGCTTCCAGGGTAAATCTTGCGGCAGCGGCGTAACCCAATGCTGTGTCGTCATACTACCCACTAACAATGATCCCGTTGTCAACAACAGAGCCACACCTCCAGATAGCGCCATGGTTTTATCACCGTATACTCGCTTTATTTTCACTAGGATGTAGATGAAAGCGACGAGCCCAATCAACAGAACCCAGAATATCGGCAGGTGGTTAGCAAGTAGATACAGCAACCAAGTACTGGTTGCTAGCATCATGATGCCAAACAGAATCTTCACCTTGTTCATCCAAGCGCCTGGTTTCGGTAGCCAAGTTGCAATACCTGGGAACATCGCGACTAAGATCCAAGGCAACGCCATGCCAAGTGCAAGTGCTGTGAAGATTGCAAACAGCTCTAGGCTCGTCGCAGCCAGCGCGAAGGCAACCGCAGTACCTAAAAAAGGAGCGGAGCAAGGGGTTGCGAGCAAAGTCGCAAAAGCTCCCTGAGTGAAGTGACCTGCGTAGGAGTTACCTCCCTTGGAAGCAAGCCAAGTGTTGGTTCTGGACGAAAGGCGAATCTCAAACAGCCCGAGCATATTGCAGCCAAACAACGCTGTTACCAGAACCATAAAGCCAATAAACCAAGGTGTTTGAAACTGAATCCCCCAGCCGACTGCACTTCCAGTTAACTTCAACACCAACAAGAATCCTGCCAACAACCAAAACGACGCAAGAATACCCGCTGATGACGCCAAAAACTGTAATCTGACCTCTCGACGCTTCAAGCCATGTGTGGAAAGCACACTGCTTAGCTTCATTCCCAACACTGGCAGTACGCACGGCATGACATTAAGGATAAGACCGCCAATTAATGCAAAGCCCAGCATAAGTCCTAAGGAAGTATCGCTCTTTTGGATAATGCCTGACGTAGCAACGACCGACTGCTCCGCCAAAAAGTTCGCATCTTTCACCGACACATTCACCGATTGTCCATCTAACGCGATATCACCCAGCCAACTCGACACTTCAAATCTGGCGAGAACTCTATTTTCCTCAACATATGTTGAAACAAGCTTATAACTGTATTCCTGACTCTGAGGGGTAGCGCCATCAACAATGAGCTCTGGCTGATTCCAACCTAGCGATTTTTCTAATCTCACCTCCAATATTTGCTTTTCACTATCCCACACCGCTTCGCTAGATTGAATCAAGGGTGACACTTTAGGAACTAAGCTAATTGCCTGTGCGTACTGATAAATCTCTGATTCAGATAGCCTTAGCTGCTGAGGCTCAAAAGCTAAGTCAAACGAATAGTCTGTCAGTACGCAAATCGTCGTACACGAAGAGAGTGTCAGGGTGGCGTCGATGTTGACTGGTTTTGACCAATCTTCTACGTGCAGCGTCATCGGGATAATGGTATCGCCTTTGTAGCCAAGCGTATGAATGCCCAGCAGTTCAAATTGCTGAGGATATGGCCAATGCCAATCAACATGGTTTAGATTCGTTGAGCGGCTCCAATCAATCGTTGGGGCAACACCGCCTTCGCCAGGGCTACGCCAATACGTTTTCCAGTCTTGAGAGAGTTCAACTTCTAAGAAGCCCTCGACTAACTGATTAGCTTGGTCAACCTGGCCTGTTACAACAAATCGCGTTCGAACGGGAGGATGCTGAGGGTTCGTCATCCACCCAGTTTCTACCGTCGCATGTGCTAGAGAAGTAAATAATAAACTCGCGAGCATGATAAAGCTTAGCAGCCTGCTCACGAGAGTCGTTTTCAGTGTGTTTTTCATGTGTTTTCCAGTTTGTCGCATGCCGAGAACCCAGCATGACAAATTTAACAAGTACCAATAGTTCTCTGAAACAAATCAGATTAAATGCTGGCTACTCTCGAAATACACATAAGCGTAAGTGAACCCTCGCCTTGGGGACAATGGGCTCGGTAAAGGAAGGCGCCTGAGGCCGAGTTAACCCTAACCAAGTCAAAATAGAGAGCGCAAAAACAAAGCCAAACACCATTAGGTGCTCTAAGTTCAGTTTTGCACTATTTAGTAGCTTTTCGGTAAGGTCGCACGGCTCACTTAACTCATCTTGCTTGTGGTCAGCATTGACCGTAATAGAAGCAACGGACGCTGGCTCAAAAGTAGACTGTTTAAACGAGCAAACACTAAACAGTGAAGAGTTCTGCATAAAACAAATAGCAAAAACCCACCCAACTAAAAAGAGTGTCATTCGCGCAGTTTTTGCAGAGTTTCGTCTTAGCGTCATAAATGCTGATGGTGATTACTTCATGGCTATTATCAGGAAAGTGTTAGTTCATTGTTAGAATTAGAAGGTTTCTTTTGTAAGCAGGTTTAACTTCTTCCCCAACAATCTGCCTGAAGCCATTTGATGACTTTGCGCCTAATCTGCGATTTTTTTCTGAAGGAAAATCTTATCGATTCCAGCCGTCGGAAAACCAGTGTAGCGACCCACTTCTTCAAAGCCTAGTTTGGCGTAAAAACCAGGAGCCTGGAAGGTATAAGTGTCTAAGTACAGATGAGTAACGCCATATTCCTTAGCCTGTTCTTCAATGGTCTGCATCAGCTTACGACCCATTCCTGCGGAGCGATGCTGGTCATCGAGCCACAAGAACTCTACAAACAGCGTATTAGTAAAGATTTCGCCAGTGAGTCCACCCAAAAAATGGCCTTCATCATCTTCTGCAACGCAGGCTAAAGATTGCACATCTTCATCAGGAAAGTGTTTTAAGTTGAAGGCTTTTAAGCCGTTGTAAATTCGCTCTTTAATGTTCTTCGGCGGATTAAGCATAAAATGAACTTGCATAGGTTTCTTCCTTTGAAAACAAAAAAGGCCAGCTGTTGCTGACCTTAATACTCAGGTGTTATTGATCACGAGCTCGCAAATGAGCTTAACATCCAAATTGCTAGAACAACAAAGATCGCACCCATAAATTTATGCTGATATGTGCGGAACTTTGCGTTTTCCAATAGCGGTTTACCCAGTGTTCCTACCAAAGCCACCAAAAGCAAGTTAAAAGCCAAGCCCAGTACATTTAGTAATAAGCCCAGCGCTAACATTTGCTCCCCAGATGTCGCAGCAATGTTGCTTGACACAAATTGAGGGAGAAACATAACAAAAAACACTAAAGCTTTTGGGTTAAGTAGGTTACTTACAAGGGCTCTTTGGTAAAAGGTTGTCGCCATTTTTCGCTCGCCAGCGAGCTCAGGCGCTTCAGCGGCGCTTGCCCTTAAACAATCCCAGCCCATTTTCAATAGATATGCCCCACCAAGCAAATGCAGTGCTTTGAGTGCCATCGGGCTCATGGCAATAAGCGCCGAAACCCCAAGTGCAGCGAGCAGGGTAAGGATGATTCCTGATGTTGCGTTACCTAAGCTGGCAAAAATACCGACTTTACGTCCATAACTCATACTTGAGCTGGCAATCAGTAACATATCCGGACCGGGAAGCAATAAAAGTGCAACTACAGCGGTGAGATAAACCGGTAGCACAGAAAAATCTATCATTATTTTAGTATTACAAAAGCAGCAAAGCGCGGGATTTTATACCGATATAATTAAACAATCCACAACTTGAGACTGCCTTAGGCTAAAACTTAAAACTAAGTTACTAAAGTAGCCAAATTAGAGTCGCACTACAGCTTAACGCCAAACTAGCCTTAAAGAAGCAATAACTAGCTGATGCACAAAGGAAAGCCACATTAAAGACGCTTACCTTAGCTTAGTTGCCCCTTTTCTAGCCAGGAGTAAAAATGACGCGACTAATTGAGTAGATTTCACAACCAATTACGACATTTTAAACTCACCATCATTCGGTAATTATGATGAAACATCTATCTACCAAAATATTCCTTGGTTTATACCTTCTGTTTACAGGAGCCATCGCTGTAAATATTCACATTCAAATGGCCCGACACGGTGTTCCTTTCCCACAATGGCAACCCGAGCAATGGGTCCATGTATCGACGCTTATAATTCAAGTGTTGGGTGTCGTCTGGTTAAGCCATTGCATTCAGCAATGGAGGTCATCTCTCAATTACGTAAAACACATTATAGTAACCTTTGTCGTATTAGCAGCATTACAAGAGTTGTTTATAAGACTGCCTTTAACTGCTGGATATACTGTCGATCAAAAGTATCTTTTCCTCTGGGTACATAGTTACTTACCACAATTACTAACATGTTTTAGCATAGCGATAGGAGGCGTCACGATACAAAGGCTGTTCACACACAGGATGGAGCTCACTTACATCAAAAAAATAGCAGTGGTCTTCCTGGCTATGCTAACGATTTCCATTTTAGAACCCCTATTTGGTAAAATACCTGATTATATTCTCCCGTTTCTGACTCCACCTTCTGAGCAGGGTATATTATCAATGCCATACCCTGTCATAGTCGATGTCATAGCATCTTTCACTTTCATCGAGCCAATGATCGCCTCATTCTTTATATGCTACATAATCGCCTCAATGAAAGCTGGCAGCCTTCTCTCACTGTTTCTAAAAACAACAACCGCATTACTTGTTCTTACTAAAAGTGGCCCACAGCTTCTGCTCTACATGGGCATATCAACAATGGAACCATACATTGTCCGTTTTCTTAGTATGGCTCAGTTCACTTTTGAGTGGCTATTCATTGGGGTCGTCCTCAGCATCACCGTTAAATATCTATCGAAAAAGCAATTTTGTACAAAAACTCAGTTTGTCGATAGGCTAGAATAGCAACTGAGGTGTAAATAGGGATGATAAATGTCGCAGCAAAAAGGAAAAGAGTCAGCGCGATTTCACCTAGCCAATGAGCTTGGTGGGCTTGAACTGCTCGACGCTAAGTATACGAATCAAAACTTTTCTCGCCACAGTCATGAAGGTTACACCATTGGGGTAATAGAGAAAGGCGCTCAGCGCTTTTACCGCACTGGTGGCAACCATATTGCGCCTCAAGACAGTATCATTCTGGTCAATGCTGACGAAGTTCACAACGGTCAAACCGCTACAGAAGGCGGCTGGGAATACAAAGCGATGTATCCACTTCCAAAGCAGTTTGCACAAATGACTGAAGGGCTTAACCCAGCATCATCTATTCCCTACTTTCCTGAGCCCGTCGTTTACGATCCCGAGCTTGCCCAACAATTAAGGCTTGTGTTTGCTACGTTAGCACAGTCAGACAATCGCCTGCTCAGAGAAACCTTGGTATATGGCACCTTAGTGAAACTGGCGAGTAAACACAGTAAAACTCGCGCAAGTTGGGAGCCAAAGACCAAAAATCAGAGACAGTTGCTACTGGTCAAAGAGTTCTTGGATGATTTTCCTCAAGCAGACGTAAGCCTAGAAGATCTCTCCCAACTAGCCGGGCTTAGCCCGTACTACCTAGCAAGAAGCTTTCAACAGGAATTTGGCCTACCGCCACACGCTTATCAAATTCAAGCACGGCTAAGAGTCGCGAAGCATTTGTTGCGACAAGGTGTAAAAATCTCCGAAGTTGCGCAGGAGTGTGGCTTTCACGATCAAAGCCATTTACATCGTCACTTCAAAC
>CEUP01001744.1_pt1 | contig 10429 bp, 11 predicted proteins | sample 531371 | NCBI WGS metagenome assembly CEUP01 (sample SAMEA2622738, study PRJEB7988) | marine metagenome | biome: marine biome (ENVO:00000447); feature: marine epipelagic mixed layer (ENVO:xxxxxxxxx); material: "saline water (ENVO:00002010), including plankton (ENVO:xxxxxxxx)" | depth 150 m
AAATTTTCATCGCAGCCTCTATCTATCGCAGTGGTTGAGCCCTTCCTGGTAGACCATCAGTCTCATCCTGGTTTCGACTCTCGCTCCATTGCCCTCTCGTATGGCACCGTCAATATTCTTAAAAGTCTGGATTTATGGGGCGATATTGAACCAGTGGCGACGGCGATCGAACATATTCATGTATCAGACCGTAGCCACGCGGGAATGACTGAAATCGACAAAGATGAACTGGGTGTTGAAAGCCTAGGCTATGTGGTTGAGCTTGCGGACGTGGGGCGCATCTATCATCACAAGGCTCAGCAAGATGAACACGTCGAACTGATTTGCCCTGCCTCGGTATTAAAGGTTAATAGAACTACCGAAGATGCCACGGTGCAACTGGACAATGGTGAGCAGATTAGTGCGAAGTTGTTAGTTGCGGCGGATGGGGCACTTTCTACTTGCTGCCAGCAAGTTGGATTAGCTTTGTCGGAACATGACTTTGACCAAGTTGCTGTTATTGCCAATATTAGCGCCGAGAAAGATCACCGAGGTCGAGCATACGAGCGATTTACTAGCAGTGGACCAGTGGCTCTACTGCCGATGAGTGAAGGTCGAATGTCTTTGGTTTGGTGTTTACGTCCCGAGCAAGCCGAAAGAGTCATGACATTGGATGAATCTGCATTTTTGGCTGAGCTACAAACTGCTTTTGGCTGGCGATTGGGTAAATTGGAGCAGGTTGGTCAGCGCGCTAGCTATCCTTTACTATTGCGTTACCGTCAGCAGAATGTTTCCCATCGCTTTGCCGTTGTCGGGAACGCTGCTCAGACGCTTCACCCTATTGCGGGGCAAGGATTCAACTTAGGTATTCGTGATGTGGCTAGTTTAGCTGAAGAGATTGCTCTTTCACCAAATGACTCAGGTAGCTACGCAGTGTTGAGCCGATTTAAGCAGCGCCGAATGGAAGATCGCCAAGCGACGATTTCACTGACTTCTTCTTTGGTGCACCTTTTTTCCAACGACTACTTATCACTGCGTATAGGGCGTAATCTGGGCTTAGCGGCTATGGATAATTTGCCTCCACTGAAAGCGCCTTTACTGTCGAGAACACTAGGTTTAGTTGCGAGATAATGATCTCGTATAAGGATTTGAAATAAATGATGCAAAGTGTAGATATTGCCATTGTTGGTGGCGGCATGGTTGGACTTGCACTGGCCGCGGCATTTAAAGATACCGATTTGCGTGTCGCGGTCATAGAAAGCCGTGAGCCAGAAGAGCAGTTGGCAGATCTTCCGGATGTACGAGTTTCTGCGCTAAGCCGTTCAAGTGAGAACATCTTACGTAACCTAGGCGCTTGGCAGGGGATATTGTCTCGTCGCTACTCGCCTTACTCCGCGATGGAAGTTTGGGAGCAAGACAGTTTTGCTCGTATTGAGTTTGATGCACAAAAACTGGCACAACCTGATTTAGGGCATATTGTTGAAAACCGAGTCATTCAACTGGCGTTACTAGAACAGGTGAAACAACAGCCTAATGTGAGCTTATTTATGCCAAATAAGTGCAGCTCGATGGCCATTGGAGAAAGCGAAGCTTGGTTAACGTTAGACAGCGGTCAAGCACTTACAGCTAAGCTAGTGGTTGGTGCTGATGGGGCGAACTCATGGGTACGTAAGCAACAAGATATCCCGTTGACTCATTGGGACTATGGTCATAGCGCCATTGTCGCCAATGTATGGACTGCGGAAGCGCACGAGCGAGTTGCTCGCCAAACATTTACCCCTCAAGGGCCGTTAGCTTTCCTACCTATGGGTGAGAGTAATATGAGCTCGATTGTTTGGTCTACTGAGCCTAATCGCGCTGACAAGCTGATCGCGTTGTCCGATGCAGAGTTCAATAAAGCGCTGACTGCAGAGTTTGACGCTCGCTTGGGCCTCTGTGAAGTTGTCGGAGAGCGCTTTGCCTTCCCACTAAAAATGCGCTACGCCCGTGACTTCGCCGTGGAGCGTGTTGCCCTTGTTGGAGATGCCGCGCATACGATTCACCCACTAGCTGGGCAGGGCGTGAACTTAGGTTTATTGGATGCGGCAAGTCTTGCTCAAGAAGTGATTACTTTATGGCAGAACGGCGAAGACATTGGTACCAAGCGTAACTTGCGTGGGTATGAGCGTTGGAGAAAAGCTGAAGCGGCTAAGATGATTGCAGCAATGCAAGGTTTTAAAGATCTATTCTCTGGAGGCAACCCAGCGAAGAAACTTGTCCGAGGTATTGGTATGACATTAGTGAGCCAATTACCCGGAGCTAAAGATGAAATCATGAAGCGGGCGTTAGGTCTAAAAGGTGATTTACCTCAGCTAGCAAAACGACACCGAAGTTCAGTTAGCTAATACAGCAAAGGGTTGGCAAGTGCCAACCCTTTTAAAATTCTGCTGAGTGAAATTTTAAGCATAAGCGCAACGAAGTTTCATTATCTCCTCATTCACTTCTTTAACCGCTTGGAAATGCCTTTTCTCTGCTTTCTCTGGAGGAAGGAGCTTACCATTGTCAAACTCAAACTTACCGACTCCATAAATGTAGATTCTTCCCTTAAATAGCCGACTTACGTGTTTAGCAATCATACCTGGTGTATAGCGCTTAAACAGTCTCATAAATAAATCCTTATGTTTAGCAAGCACTGCAAATTATACAAATATCCCCCTTATAAATATGTGATAGTGGTGGAGGAATATGCAGTATTAACGAGTAAATTGGATATTTGTGCTAATGCGAACAAAAATACCGATAGATATCCAATTTAGTGTGATAGTTACCTCAATTATCTTCTGTTATAGGAACTCATGTCTGACTCGAGTTAGCGCATATTAAGCCAGAACAATGTGACAGATTTAAGAATAGTTTAAGTTTTTAAGAATGTGCTAATTTAGTGTAAAAATTTTGCATAAAAAAAAGCCCGCTAGGCGGGCCGAATAGTCACAGATGCATTACACAAAAAGTGGATGTCCTGAAACAATCAGTGGATTCACTTTTTTGTTGGAGAAGGATAACTGTATGGCCTGAGTTAATCTCGATACCTTACAGCTTCTGAACAAGATGACTTTCTTGCTCGAACTTTAACCAACAAAGTAAGCATAATGCAAAAGTTATCTCGTGACTATATATGCTTTACTTTTGAATAAAAATTTAATTGCATTGAATTTCCAAATGCGAACTAGGTCACTTAGTTTATGTGATTCATATTTGTGATTGCTGGATTTTTAAGAGGTTTGTCGACAAATGTCAGCAAAGATTGGCTGGCACAGTCTGACTAAATCATCACGACGTAAGGCAATACCTGCCATATTAGATCCACTACTTATCGTCACTTCTTCTTCCAATAGGATTTGATGATCGAAAATGATGCGCATTGGCGTTGCGAGAAGTAATGGCGTTACGGTACCAATTTGATAGCCAGTCAAGTCGGGAACATCGCTAAGGTCAACACAGGTCATGCGCCGACATTCTAATAGTGCTCGAACTTTTTTGGGGTCAACAGATTGATTGCCAGGCGCGCAAGCCAGTGCGAACAAATCTCCCATATCACGCAAAACGATCGATTTAACCATTTGACTTGTGCGCACGCCTCGTTGGTTCGCAGCGTCTTCGATAGTGATAGCTGGCGTTTTATGGGGCAGCAAGCGATAAGAAACTTGCTGCTCAGTGAGGTATCGAGTGACTTTAGTATCGATATAATTATTCATCTTCAAGGGAGTAAGGCAGAGGTTCAATCGTCCAGATGTGGTCAGGTTGTGCTTTTAAGCGTAGCTGAGTGTCTGCCTCTAGATTATTAGGTAAAACGATTAACCCCAGAGCTTTATCGTCATTAAATTGGTAGCTTGTCAGTAGAGTCCCTGCACTTCGCCAGTTTTCTCCGACAGCGCGCTCCACCTCTGCGCCCGCTTCAATAGCTGAAGAGGTAGAGCCTTTTACAATGTACATTGCACGCTTGTTCATGCCTCGATACTTAGCTCGAGCAACGGTTTCTTGGCCGGTATAGCAGCCTTTGGTAAAGCTGATACCACCGATGGCCTGCAAATTGAGAGCTTGGGGGATGTGTTCGTTCTGTTGTTTTTGGTCGACAAATGGGAGCGCAGATTCAATCTCTAATCTTGTCCATAGCGATTCATCAACTAATTGAGCTGAGCTACCTTCGATGAGTTGAGAGGCGCTGGCGTTGTCAATGACCAGTAGCCAGCGTTGCTCATCAATTTTGACTGCAGAGCCGCCCGATATAGTACGTACGTCACCCTTTTGATCAGAAAGCGAGTCAACCCAAGCGCTCGCTTGGCTACCAATCACACCAAGTAGTACGTCTTCGCTTTCCGTGATTTCAACTTTGGAAAAAATCGCGTACTTCTTGAGCTCGTTGAGCTCAATATCGATCGCGGACTTAGGCTGAACCAATGAATAGCCCTGATTATGGTGGAATAGCCTAAACACACTCCACACTTTACCTTTTGCGTCACAGTGAGCTCCAAAGGTGGACTGAACTTGAGGAAGTGTGACTACATCACAGGTGACTTGACCTTGTAGGTATGACTTTTTGTCATTACCAGTCATGTTAATCGCACCCCACGACGTTAGGTGAGAAAGAGCGAGTTCTGGCAATGCATCTGTGGAAGAAAGAGAAATAGGTGCAAACTTATTTTGCCATTCCATGTTAGTTACCTGCTTTAAATTCAATACTACTATGGTAAGTCCTAATAGCCTGATCAAACAACCTTTGCGGTAGTAGGTATTTATCAAATTCTTCAACACAATTGCAGTAATGAAGGATGATATTTTGATAGCTTGCTCGGGAGTGTGACTGAGTTAGTAGTTGTCGCTAGGTTTGCTTGGTACACTCGCGCGACAACAACCGGAAAGGTGAGGAAGTAGAATGTACACCGCGGAAGAAAAAGCGCGTATTAAATGGGGTTGCCGTCGAGGAATGCTAGAGCTCGATGTTGTGATCATGCCTTTTTTTGAGGAATGTTTTGAATCGTTGAATGAAAATGAGCAACGTGATTTCGTGTCACTGCTTGAATGTGACGATCCAGATTTGTTTACTTGGATTATGGGCCACGGCCGCAGTGAAAACTTAGGTCATGCATCCATGGTGGATAAGATTGTCGCCCATAACCTCAGCAAAGTCCGCTAAAACTGATTTAGCTTATTCATATCTTGCATTACAGGCCAATATCATTTTGATGCTATTGGCCTGTTTTCTTATTGTCATCTCTGATTTCCCGTTAGCCCCTTCAATCTGCATTATTGTTGTTTTTTGGCTTAATCTAGGCCGAGGTTCTTGGTTAGTTCCCACTATGCGTGGAGAGTTGATTGTTGATTCAGATGGTGGTGTTCACTATCAAGGCGAACTTATCGAGATACGAAAGATTGTTTTTAGCCTTGATGAGTTATGCATATTGTTATGGCTTTATGATGGGCGACGATATTTGCTTTGGCGCGACAGCACAAGTGAAGGGCAATATCGACATATTCTGGCGATATTAAAAAAGGAGCACTAGGCTCCTTTTTAACTGTGGTTAACTGAGGTTACTTTAGTTTTTCCGGAACTAAGATAGTTGGACCACTGTCTTTTGCTTGCTCTGGATAATCTAACGTGTAGTGCAGACCACGACTTTCTTTCCGTTCCATCGCACAGCGTACCATCAACTCTGCGACCTGTAGGAGGTTACGCAGCTCTAACAAATTGTTAGAGACTTTAAAGTTGCTGTAGTACTCATGAGTTTCTTGTTGAAGGAGCTGAATTCGACGTAATGCTCGCTCTAAGCGTTTATCCGTGCGAACAATTCCCATGTAGTCCCACATAAACAGGCGCAGTTCATGCCAGTTATGCTGAATAACCACCTCTTCATCTGAGCAGCTAACTTGGCTCTCATCCCAAGCAGGTAAGCTCGGTGCTAGCTCTGCCCCTTCCAGTTTTTTGATGATGTCTTTAGCCGCTGACCAAGCATACACCACACATTCTAATAGTGAATTGGAAGCCATACGATTGGCACCGTGCAAGCCAGTGTAGCTGACTTCACCAATTGCATAGAGTTGAGCTAGATCTGTCTCGCCTTGGAAATTCACCATCACTCCACCACAGGTATAGTGCGCGGCAGGCACGACTGGAATAGGTTCTTTGGTCATATCGATACCTAGGTCCAGTAAACGCATATTGATGGTTGGAAAGTGTTTCTCAATGAAATCTGCAGGTTTATGACTGATATCTAGGTACATGCAATCAGCACCTAAGCGCTTCATTTCGAAATCAATGGCTCTTGCAACGACATCACGTGGTGCAAGTTCTTCACGCTCGTCAAAATCTGGCATAAAGCGAGAGCCATCAGGACGGCGTAAATAAGCGCCTTCACCACGTAATGCTTCTGTGAGAAGAAAGTTTCTTGCTTCAGGGTGGAAGAGGCAAGTAGGGTGGAATTGGTTGAATTCCATGTTGGCCACACGACAGCCTGCACGCCAAGCAATAGCGATACCATCGCCCGATGATACATCTGGATTAGACGTGTACTGGTAGACTTTAGAGGCTCCGCCTGTTGCAAGAACAACAAATTTGGCACGAACGGTTTCGACTTGCTCTTGATTGCGGTTCCAAATGTAAGCGCCGATGACTTTTTTTTCATCTCCACCGATCTTATCTTCGGTTATTAAATCCAACGCGTTATGACGCTCTAATACCGTAATGTTTGGGTGGTTATTGACGTTATCTTGCAAAGATGTCTGCATCGCCATGCCTGTAGCGTCTGCTGCGTGTAAGATTCTGCGATGGCTATGCCCACCTTCGCGGGTTAAGTGGTAGCGCGGTTCCTCATCGCTATCATCTTCTTCGCGGTCGAACGGTACTCCGCCATCAATCAACCATTGGACACACTTTTTGGCATTCTTTGCAATGAATTCAACAGATTCCTGCTCACAAATACCACCACCTGCGATTAAGGTGTCTTGAACGTGTGATTCAATACTGTCTGATTCATCAAATACCGCAGCAATACCACCTTGCGCATAGTAAGTTGCCCCTTCACTGCGAGGGCCTTTACTAAGGACGATCACTTTGCCATGCTTTGCTACACGTAACGCCAACGATAGACCGGCTGCGCCACTACCCACCACTAACACATCACATTGATGTTCACGGTTTGCGTTCATAAAACTTTTAAATTCCCGAGTTAAAGTATCGATGCCTTTTTGATATCTGAGATCCCAAGTGCATCAATAAAGAGTTATCCCACTCTCAATCAATTATTAAATGCAAAAGTCAGTTCTGAAAATTCAGACTCAGCTCACCATAGTAACACTTGCTGATTGCCAAGTAACTAGCCTTCCGATGGAGCCAAGCCATAGAGTTTATAGTCAATAGTTTGTAAATTGCGTTGCATTTATCATGCGCCATCCTCACAATTTATCCATCAAACATTAGCAATATCATTGGTTGAACAATTAGTTTGAAGAAAGTTTGAACTTTCTAATTCTTGCTAGGTCACAATAGTGCTCTAGTAAGCAGTGGTGTCAATACTACATTTTGCATAATTAATGCTCATATCTGTGAGGATAAGAGCGAATAACAATAGGAGTACCCGCTCGAATGAACGAGCAGCTGACCGATCAAGTTTTAATTGAGCGAGTTCAGAATGGGGATAAGCAAGCATTCAACCTGTTGGTGACCAAATACCAAAACAAGGTGTGTAACCTTATTTCCCGCTACGTAAATAACCCTGGTGATGTGCCAGACGTAGCACAAGAAGCATTTATTAAGGCGTATAGAGCGATTCCTAGTTTCCGAGGTGAAAGTGCCTTTTATACTTGGTTATATCGTATCGCAGTTAATACTGCTAAAAACTACATTGTTGCTCAGGGGCGTAGGCCACCTGCACAAGATGTAGATACTGAAGACGCTGAATATTACGAAACGGGTAGTGCATTAAAAGAAATTTCGAACCCTGAGAACTTAACGTTGTCCAAAGAATTGAAACAAGTAGTTTTCAGTGCGATTGAAGCACTACCAGATGATTTAAAAACCGCAATGACGCTACGTGAGCTGGATGGCTTAAGTTATGAGGAAATTGCGGCTGTTATGGATTGCCCTGTCGGAACGGTGCGTTCACGTATCTTCCGAGCTCGTGAAGCGGTTGAGAAGAAAATTCAACCTCTTTTGCAACGCTAGTACCAGTAATAGTAATGGTGAAAATAATGGCTGATAAAGAGAAGCTTTCAGCACTCATGGATGGAGAGTTGGTCGATAAAGCTCTAATTACCGATATGGAGCACGACCAAGATTGCCTGCAGACCTGGAAAAATTACCATCTCATCGGAGATGTAATGCGCGGTGATGCGCCGGAGCAACCGGAGTGGAATATCGCTGAAAGTGTAGCTTTAGCGCTAGAGAATGAACCTGTGCACTCAACCTTCACCTCGTCAGAGGGTGTGGTTGAATTAAACAAGCATCGTGTTGAAGAGGCTCAGCCGAGTCCACAACAAGCACGACGTCAGTTACCTGCATGGTTAAACCAATTTGGCCAAGTCGCAGTAGCAGCGTGTGTATCGTTGGCTGTGATTCTAGGTGTACAACAGTATGGTGGTAGTGACCCTACAGCTCCAGAAGCGGATCAGTTGCCAGTTCTTCAGACTATTCCATTTGCAGGAAGTGCTGAACCGGTGAGTTTGACTCGTGAATCTGTTGAACACTCTAGCCAAAACAACCAAACCACGATTCAGGAGCAACGTCGTCGTATCAATGCGATGTTACAGGATTACGAACTACAATTACGTTTAAATAGTGAAAACGAATCTGTAGATAGTAATCACCCAGAAACGGTAGTTGAATGAGAAAATTTCTGTTCAGTGTGCTGACACTGTTCAGTTTGAATACAACCACAGCCTTTGCGGAGCAACCGCCCGCAGAGGCTTTGTTGCATCAAATGAACGAAGCAAGTCAGCACCTCAATTACGAGCTGTCTTATATTCTAATTAAGAAGAACAGCATCGAGCCTTTGCTATATCGTCATGCTCGTCTTGACGATAAACAACTTGCACATCTTGTTTATTTAAGTGGTCCGGTACGTGAAGTGATTCGCCGTGGTGGTGAAGTGAGCTACATCGAGCCAGGTGTCGAGCCGTTTACGATTGACTCCTCGAGCATGGTCGCACCGACTATTCCGCTACTTAATACCAACATCGAAGAGTTGAGTGAGTTTTACGATTTTATTCAGGTTGGCCGAGCGCGAGAAGCTGGTGCTGCATGTCAGGTATTGCGCGTAGTACCAAAAGATGGGCTTCGCTACTCCTACGTCTTATGGGTAGACGAGAAAAGCAAGTTACCTCTGCGTGCCGATCTGCTTGATAGAGATGGAGAAGTGCTTGAACAGTATCGAACCATTGCGTACAGCGTGAATGACCAAGTTGGTACGATTCTTAGCGGTTTAAATAATGTGAAACTGCCAGAGGTCCTGTCTTTGCCTAAAGGCCAATTGAAAGAGTCTTTCTGGCAAGTTAACTGGATACCAAATGGTTTTGAACCGAAAGAGCTGAACCGTTATCGAATGGTTAATACCGAACGTATGGTTGAAAGTCAGATGTACAGTGATGGGCTGTTTAATTTCTCAGTGTATATTGCTGACAGTGATAACTTGTCACTTAAAGGTCAGCTTGTTCGACAAGGGCGTAGAACACTTCACAGTTTTGTGAATGGTAACATTGAGATATCTGTCGTTGGGGATATCCCGCCTGCGACCGCTAAGCGAATCGCTCAATCTGTGGTGGTATCATCGCCTGAGAGTAAAACACCATGATGACTGCGTTGGCGACGGTTTCGGCTGTTCATGCTACAGCGAAAGGTTACGATGTAGAATTGAGCTGTGAGCAACAAACAAGTTGTAGTAGCTGTTCTTCGCAAAAAAGCTGCGGTACTGGGATTGTGTCTAAAGCAGTGGGTAATAAATCACTGCATTGGCATTTACTCACCAAGAAGGCTGTTAAAGAAGGGCAGGTGGTCGAAATAGGCTTACCAGAGAAGAGTTTACTGCAGTCTGCTGCGGTGGTTTATCTCGTCCCTTTGTTTTCACTTATCTTCGGAGCTTTGCTCGGAAGTTGGTGGTTTGCCCCTCTTCTCGGTGGAGGAGAAGGCGTCGTAATTTTAAGTTCTGCTATCTTTACAGGTAGTGGTATCTATCTCGCTAAAGCTCTTGCAGCGAAACTGGAGCGAGATTCTTCCCAGCAAGTGACTCTACTCAGAGTTCTTGGTGAGCCAATTAGCTAGTGCGAAGCGCTCAGAAATTGGGTAGAATCTGCCAACTTGATCGAAATGCCGTCAAATGACGGCTTTTCTATACTTAGCATTCAGTCATTGCTGAGTATCTATTGTCCCTAATTTTTAAGAGTTTAGTCACACCAAATCATGAAGCACATTCGTAACTTTTCG
>CEUP01000378.1_pt1 | contig 10427 bp, 7 predicted proteins | sample 531371 | NCBI WGS metagenome assembly CEUP01 (sample SAMEA2622738, study PRJEB7988) | marine metagenome | biome: marine biome (ENVO:00000447); feature: marine epipelagic mixed layer (ENVO:xxxxxxxxx); material: "saline water (ENVO:00002010), including plankton (ENVO:xxxxxxxx)" | depth 150 m
AGGGGAAGGTCTGAGATATTGACCAATCGTTACTATGTCAACATTAAGAGCAGCTAGGTCATCGAGAACAGAACAGACCTCATCATATGTTTCTCCCATGCCAACAATAAGTCCTGTCTTTAATCTCCCATCAAATCCTAAATCTCTAGCTAGCTGTAGAAGAGCTAACGACCTCCCATAAGAAGCGGCTGTCCTGATATCTCTCTGTAATCTTGGAACTGTTTCTAGGTTATGGTTTAGCACATCAGGGTTTGCAAAAACTATATTCTCTATTGCTTCTCTTGATCCCTTAAAGTCCGGGATCAAAACTTCTATATCGCAATTCGGATTCACGTCTCTTATTTTGTTTATTGTCATTGCAAAGAAAGATGATCCGCCATCCTCTAAGTCATCTCTATTAACAGAAGTGACTACAGCATGATCCAGCTCCATACTTTTTACACTTTCAGCAACACGGAGAGGCTCCCCCCAATCTAAATTCTGAGGTTTTCCAGTATTAACATCGCAAAACCCACAAGCTCGGGTACAGGTATCTCCCATTATCATGAAAGTAGCTGTTCCCGACTCCCAACACTCATAGATGTTAGGGCAACCCGCTTCCTCGCAAACTGTATTGAGACTTTTGTCTCTCATAAGATTTTTTATTTCTCTATAATCCTCTCCTAGCACGGCTTTAACTTTCATCCAATCAGGTCTTTTTGGCTCGCCATCTAATAAGCCATTAATTGTTACGGGAACACTCTTTGCTCTTTTAGGTGAAAATGTACCTCTCTTTAATAATTCATCTACTTCAAAAGTAGTCATTACTCTTGATTGCCTTGGAGTAAAAGCAGAAAATTGCTCATTAACTTCGTTGTATCCAAACTCCTCTATAAATTGATTTACAACCGTAGCTACTACATCTTGATAAGCTACCGTAGAGTCGAAAGCATGTATTGATGTTGTAGATTTGTTATCAAATCCACAAGGGTTAATTAAATCAAAACCATCTAAATCGTCTTGAACATTTAAAGCAAACCCATGCAAAGTGGTCCATTTACTTACCTTAATTCCAATTGAGGATATCTTACCTTTTCTTGTCCAAACTCCTGTAGCAGCTTCATCTTGCCAAGACTGAATATCGAACATCTTGAGCGTCGAAATAATAACCCTTTCTAGTGAACGAACATAAGGAATCACTTTTTTTGGATCTTCAAGACGTAGTAACGGATATCCAACTAATTGACCTTTGGAATGAAAGGTTACATCTCCACCTCTATCTGCGTCGTGCACCTGTATCCCTTTTAAATTTAGACTCTCGATTGATTCAAGAATATTAGAAGATTTTGCAGTTCTTCCCTTCGTAATTACAGAATCGTGTTCTAAAAGTAACAAGTAGTCTGGATGTTCTATTGATTTACTTACATGACTGTGCAATCCTCTTTGGAGAATTAAAGCTTCATCATATGGGAGATGGCCTAACCACCTTACATTTAATTTGCTCAACGTAATTCTTGCTTCCAGTTAGAGGTTTCCAGTTTATCTTTAATTGAGTTCAAAAAAAGCAGTGCAGTTGATCCATCAAAAACTCTATGATCCCAAGTTAAACTTAATAACCCTGTATGTCTTATTGATATAGAATCAGACCCATCTGCACCTTCAATAACTACTGCTCTTTTTTTCACTGATTCAGCTGAAAGAATCGCTACATTCGGCTGGTTAATTATTGGTGCAGTTAGATATGAATTGAATGAACCATTATTTGAAATGCTAAATGTACTTCCTGAGATATCTTCTAAATCATACTTTCCAGATCTTAAAACCTGCGATAGTTCTGAAATCTTTCTTGCAACTCCAACTAGATTATAAGAATCTGTACTTTTTATTGTTCCTACTAGGAGACCTTCCTGATCTAAATCAACAGCTATCCCAAGATTGATTTCTTCATGTATAGTATGTTTACCGGTTTCGAGGTTGAAAGAACTATTTACAACTGGAAATTCTTTCAAAGACTCAACGGAAGCCCTGGATACAAAAGGTAGATAAGTAAGAGAGAAACCTTCATTCTTTTTAAATGTTTCTTTATTCTCTATCCGAAGTTGTTCAATTGCTTCAAAATCCACCTCTACAGAAGTCATTACATGAGCAGATGTTTGCTTAGATAGAACCATATTTTCAGCAATCTTTTTTCTAAGCCTTGGAATTTCTTGTTCACCTTTAGCTCCAAGTGTTACCTCAGTAGGCTGTTTGGTATCTTGTTTTTTATCAATTTCTAAACTCCTACCAACTCCATTGATATGAGCTTCGATATCCTTCCTGGTTATTCTTCCATCTTTGCCAGAGCCTTCAACTGAAGAGATTTCAATATTATGTTGCTTTGCAAGCTTCCTTACTACAGGAGACAACTTAAGTGTTTTATCTATTCTTTGTGGTTTATTATTCCCATTAGATTTAGTTTCTTTTATAACTTTAGGTTCCTCTTGCTTTTGTTCCACTTTTTCTTCATGTTCAACTTCTAATTGCTGGCTCTTTACTTCGCCCATACCATCAAGTTCTAGCAAAGGTGTTCCTACTGCAACGGTGTCTCCCTCCTCAACTAATAGATTTGACACTGTTCCTGAAAAAGGAGAAGGAACTTCTGTATCTACCTTGTCTGTTGAGATCTCAACAATAGGGTCGTCTTCATTAACTGTATCTCCAACTTTTACCAACCATTTCAATATAGTCCCTTCAGTAACCGTTTCCCCCAGCTGAGGCATTGTGACTATTTGACTCATCTCTTAATTTCCTAATTCTCTAATTGCATTAACCACTTTATCAATACTAGGAATAAACTCATCTTCTAAGACTGGAGCAAATGGAATATGTGTATTTGGTGAAGTAACCCTCTTTATTGGATTATCGAGATTCCAAAAACCTCTTTCAGCAACAATTGATGAGATTTCTGATGCTACAGACGAAAACGGAACATCCTCTTGAACTATGCATAGGTTTGATGTTTTTTCTACTGAAGACAATATTGTTTCAGAATCTAGTGGAACTATGGAACGCAAATCAATAACTTCTACAGATATCCCTTCATTACTTAAAATTTCAGCTGCTTCTTTTACTATATCTACCATTCCCGACCAAGAAACGACTGTAACATCCGAACCCTCTTTAAGGATTTTTGCACTACCTAAATCAACCTCGTATAAGCCTTGAGGAACTTCCATTTTTAATTCTGGTTTTCTGTAAAGTTTCTTATGCTCAAGAAACATTACAGGGTTCGGATCAAAAATTGATGCTATTAGTAAACCTTTTGCGTCATATGGATTAGAGGGAGCTACTACTTTGAGTCCTGGATGGTGGGCAAGTAGTGATTCGGGGCTAATGGAGTGGAAAGGGCCTGATCTAGTTCCTGCACCTGTCGGACCTCTAACTACCATTGGAACCTGCTTCCCTGCTTTCCAATTATATTTTGCTGCTTCAGTAGTCAGTTGATCAAGTGCTGGATAAACAAAGTCAAAGAATTGTAATTCTACTATTGGCAATTTCCCTGCAAGTGCAGCTCCAACAGCAGCTCCAACAAAGCCTGCCTCAGAAATTGGGGTATCTATAACTCTATCCCCTCCATATTTTTCATACAAACCTTGTGTTGCTTTAAATGCTCCTCCAAATTCTCCTATGTCTTCCCCCATAAGAAAAACATCCTCGTTGTGAGACATAGCCTCATCCATAGCATTAGTAATTGCTTCAATGAAGTTCATTGTTTCTGATTCTTCCTCGCTATTACTAAAAACTGGTAAGGTACGTGAGGAAAATATATCTTCTATTTCTTCAGATGGATCTGGGTCAGGCTCATCTTTTGCCCAGTCTAAAGTTTCTTTAACTATTTTTTGTATCTCTTCTTCAATTTTAATATAATCTTGTTCTTCAAATAATCCTTCTTCAACAAGAGATGCTTCAAACCGTAATAGAGGGTCCCTTTCCATCCAGTAACTTCTTACTTCCTCATTAACATAGTCTGCAGGATCGTGGCCTGCATGACCATAGTGCCTAAATGTAACAAGCTCCAATAGAGTTGGTCCACCCCCGCTTCTTGCATGTTCACATGCTTCATGAACTGCATCCATTACTGAATAGATGTCGTTTCCATCAATAACATAAGAAGGGATGCCGTATCCAGAAGCCCTATCAGAAACATTCTTGGAAGCAAACTCCGTTTCATTAGGAGTAGAGTAAGCATACTGATTGTTTTGGACTGTAAAGACAGTTGGTAAATTTAGAACAGCGGCCATATTAATTGCTTCATGCCAAGCACCTGTTGCTGTTGCACCTTCGCCACAATTAGCGACAGCAACAACTCCTGAGTTATCTTGTTTAGAAGCTAATGACCAACCAACTGCAACTGGACCCGAATCTGGAAGGGGTGAAGCAACCATCAGTGTCCCCTTATCTACTACTCCAAAATGGCTATTCCCATCACGGCCCTTTGAAGGACCTTCTTTTTTTCCATAAAAATTTAATGCTATCTCTTTTAAACTTACACCTCTCATCATCTGTACCCCTAGATCTCTATGGGTTCCTCCAAAAATATCTTGAGGCCCCATACCTGCCCCTATTCCTGCCATCGAAGCCTCCTGCCCAATGCCTGGGTAAACTGCTCCTGAAAGTTGGCCTCCTTTGTACATTTTTAATAGTCGATCTTCTAGTACTCTCTGAGTTTTCATAGAAATATATATCTCAGATAATTTTTCTTTCGAGAGTGATGCTGCGTAATCTTTTCTATTTATTGGCTCAACACCCATTAATGCAATCCCATCCCTGAAGCAGACATTAGTGCCTCTCCTACGGCTTCGCTCAAAGTTGGATGTGCATGAATAAAATCTGCTGCTTCTTTTGGTAAGACTTCCCAGCCAACCATATACATTAACTCATGAATTACTTCACCGGCAGCTGGTCCACAAACACTAGCCCCAACTATTGGGCCGTCTTCTTCGTAAAAAACTTTAACTACTCCATTATTATCGTTCTGTATTATTGCTCTGCCAAGACCAACAAAGCTATGTTGAGCATTTGATATTTTTATATCTTTTTCTTTTGCATTCTCAGCATTGACCCCAACTTCAGCAAGTTCTGGTGAGGTATAGACAACATAAGGTATAGCATCATAGTTAATATCGGCTTTCTCCCCTGTAGCTATATGAGTAATAGCTGCAATTCCTTCTGCAAAGCCAACATGTGCAAGTTGAGGTGTCCCTTCTACAATGTCACCTGCTGCATAAATATTCGACACTGATGTTTGAAAGGAGTCAAGAGAGACTTTTACAAACCCATGATTTCTTTCAACCCCTACTTCATCTAAACCAATATTGTCTGTAAGAGGACTTCTTCCAATAGATATAAGAACAGAATCAAACTCTTCTACTGAATCATCAGAAAATGTAACTGTTTTCTTTTCTTTATCAACAGAAGTTATTGAGGTGCCTAATTTAAATTTTACACCCCTCTTTGAAAGCTGTTTTCGTAGTTCACCAGCTGTTCTTTTATCCATCCCAGGTAAGATTTCTTTCTCCAATTCAACAACTGTAGTCTCTGAATCTAGATCAATTAGAAAGCTTGCAAACTCACACCCTATTGCTCCTGCTCCAACAATGCATACTTTCTTTGGTGGCTCAACCCAATCTAAAGCTTCATCTGAAGAAATAATATAATCACCATCGTACTCAAATCCAGGAAGAGGCTTAGGTATAGACCCCGTCCCTAATAAGATATAATCGCTTTGAACTTTTTCTTCTTTACCATCTGGTTTATTTACAAGAACAGTTTTTTCATCAATTAACGATCCCCAACCTTCAATAATATTTACCTTCTTTGCTGAAAGTAGAGAAGAGAGGCCTCCTGTTAATTGCCCAACCACTTCCTTTCTCTTGTCAAAGGTTTTGTTCCAGTCATTAGATATTTTCTTTACATTGATTCCTAGTTCGTCTGCTTTGTTGAGTTCTCTATTTACTTCTGCAACATGAAGCCAATGTTTTGCTGGGATACATCCTCTATTGAGGCAAGTACCACCAATACCATCTGCCTCAATTAACGTTACATCAAGATTAAAGTGGCTTGCATATAAGGCCGACGCGTAACCTGCCGGACCTCCTCCTACTATTGTTATTTTTTTCAAAATGCCTCTTTCTAACTGGGATTACCAATTATTCAAGTCATAACTACATATAAATAAAGGGTTTCTTTATATATATGATCTCTGTTTCCCTTAGTACTAATTTACTAGGAGAAAAAAGAAATAGCTAACTATTAGGAGTAGGTAAATAGAATATGAGTTGATTATTACAGTCAATATAGAGAATTTCAATAAACTATCAAAAGTATAGAATGTATGTAATGAAAACCCGACACTTAATTATTGCATCTCTAATTACTGGATTGATAATATTGATTGCTGGAGCAATATGGCTCTTAACATTCTGAAATTATGGAAGATAAAAATATTTCAACTGTCCCAATAGAGTCTCTGGGTGAAGGAATTTATCGCTTAATTGTCCCCCTCCCTTGGGCAAAGCCAGGGTTTGTAAATGTTTATTTAATTGAAGATCAAAATGAATTCATAATGATTGACTGTGGAGTAGCTGGAGATACAGAATTTAATGTTTTAACTAGCGCACTTAATGAACTAGGTCTTGTTTGGTCGAATATAAAAGTTCTTATAGGAACCCACTTACATACTGACCATATTGGATTATCACAGAAAATAAGAGAAGAGGGAGTTCTACTCGGACTCTATGAAAACTCAGTTGAGCACATTGAAAAATATAATGACTGGAAATTAAGATTTAAAGACCTAGCAAATTATTCGAGAAGAGAGGGAGCACCTAAAGAGTTCCTTCAAGATATGAAAGATATAGAGACGCCTAAGTTCGCAGGAACTCTATCGACGCCTGATATTTTAATCAAAGATGGAAAGAGTCCAGATAAAACAACGGAAGGAAGACTACAAGCTATCTTCACACCTGGACATGACGCAAGCGAAGTTTCGTTCATAGACAATAAATCAAAAATACTTTTCTCTGGAGATCATATACTTCCAAAAATAACACCATTCGTCCCAGTAGAAAATGAAGATTCAAATACACTAGACGATTTCCTAAAATCTCTAGAAAAAGCTTTGCCTTTTGAGAAAACAATTATTGCCCCTGGCCATGGGGATATTATCCAAGAGCCAAATAAAAGAATAGAACAAATGATTCTCCATCATAAAAAAAGACTGGAGAGGGTCCTCAAGCTACTAAGTGAAGAAAGCTTTACCGGATGGGAAATGTGCAATAAACTCTTCCCAGAGAGGCTAGATATTATGAATAGACGTCTAGCTCTTCAAGAAACTCTTTCACATTTGCTATATCTCAAAAATAAGGGGAAGGTGATTCATCAAACTGATGGAGAATACTTCCTTTGGTCGAGAAAAGATTAATGTCAATTTGTGATAATTCATTTCATCAAATTAGAATATAATCCATGAGTATCACCTCACCCTGTATAAGTGTATGTGTAACTGATCCAAATAGTGACTTATGTTATGGGTGTGCAAGAACAACTAATGAAATAAAAAAATGGTCATCGTTTTCTGATGAAGAGAAATTAGCAACTATAGAAAAACAGAGAAGCAGAATGGACGGATGGCAATTAGAATCATTTGATAAGGCATATAAGCAAAAAGTTGAAACGGGATTAAGCCCTATAAAAGAACAGAAGATTCAAAATGAAGAATGACTCAGAATTCATAAATATCGATATCGAGTCTGGTGTTTGTACTGTAACAATGAACAGACTCGATAAAAAAAATGCAATTAATCCGCAGTTCGCTATAGAACTTTCTAATGCTTGGGATGTCATAGACAATGATGATGAAGTTAGAGTTGCTGTATTAAAAAGTGCAGACTCAAGCATATTCTCTGCTGGAGCTGATTTAAAAGAACTGATTCCTTTATTGAAAGGTGAAATTAAACCAAATAATGAATATGAGAAAAAACTATTGAGCGGTGATTTTCTTTTAAAAACTTGGAGAAAAGATAGAGTAAGAACCAAGCCTCTAATAGGAGTAGCTAGTGGATACTGTCTTGCAGGTGGGTTTGAACTTTTACTTTGTTGTGATTTTAGATTAGTTGAAGAAAATACATCCATAGGTTTTCCTGAGACAGGTATAGGACTACTTCCTATTGCTGGAGGAGTTTCTAGAATTGGTCACGAGGTATCAAGACCGAAAGCATTAGAGATATTATTTAATTCAGCCAACCTAGACGTACAAGAATTAAAAAATCTTGGAGTTGTAAATGACGTTTTTAAAACAAATGAACTAAATAGTACTCTTCAGAAATATATAGATAAAATAACAACCAGTACTCCAGAAAGTGTAGAAGTATTAATGAAAAACATTGATAAGGTGCGAAGTTTAAATATGCAAGATAGCTTTTTGCTTGAAGAAGAAATGGGTAAAGAGTTGTTTTAAATTGAAAAAATACTTAATTTTATTATTGATTATATTTATATCTTGTGGTTCTCCTGAATCTCTTGAAGAGGAAATTGTTCCACTTGAAGAGGAAATTGTTTCACTTGAAGAGGAGGATAACAACAAACCTGACTCTTCGTCTGAAGATCAACAAGAAGCCAGTTCAGAGGCTGAAGAAGCACCTTCTAATATCGAGGCGGATACAACAACGACCACTACAGTTGCGGATACAACAACGACCACTGTAGTTTTAGATAAGTCAGCTTTTGAAATTCTTGATAAACATCCTAAAGTAGAATGCCTGAACACCGTTGGTGCAACTATGTTTATAGATGTATTTGGAATGTATGTGATTGCCGCTAAGGAGTCGCCGTTAGAAAAAGTTCTTCATACTGCAAATGTGTTGGCGCAATACCTTGATAATGACGAAGATGGATTTGCAGATGATCCAAACGTATTATGGCAACTGGTTGAAAATAATTATATTATGCCTGTATGGCCAATAGATGGCGGAGCTGATGGTTTAACTGTAAGTGAAATCCGTCAAAAGTGTTCAAATGTAAATATTGGTGCATATATGTTTATTGAAGATATTAATGGTAATGGAGGAGACAGCTATGTTTTTGGTGGTATTGCGAACGACAATTCTTTTATGAATGGTGGTGATGGAGAGTGGGACGCTAATTTAGAGGAAGTTTTCCATACTGTTACGTGGGGGTGGTATAGAGCATACCCAGAATATTTTGCGAACGGTGATTGGTGGCCTTGGACTGGTATAGAAAATAAAGACTTGATAGGTGGTAAAGGAGAACTAAGTTCTAAACTAACGACTGCCATGGATGCTGCTCGTGGCGGATGGTTTGAAGACACACCTGACCAGTATCCGGACAATGCCTGGTATACATATGTCGATAAAAGTTGTGGATATGGATGTCAGAGTATGGAGTATTTATACTGGCTTCTGATGAGTAATATTGGTGCCTTAGACCCATCCATAACGAACAAATGTGAAAAAAGTAAAAGTGAATGGTTTATTTGCACTAAAGAAGAACTTAAGGAAAGAGATGTCTTAGGGTTCGAATTAATTAATAATTATGGATTTAATTTACCTACAAATATTCCTGATGGAAATTATAAAGGAACTCCATAATTTGAAAAAAGTACTTATTTTATTAACAATCTTTCTAATTTCCTGTGGATCTGAGGAGGGAACAGCTGATCTTGATTATCCTGCGGAAGAAGTTAATGGTGTTTCTTTAGTAGATTGTTTAGTTTCTAAAGGATGGGAAAATATTCCGACAATTGAATTAAGGGGCGACAGGGTGCATTTAATATTCGACGAACCCTTTGATGGTGAGAGATATGATGTTTTACAAGAGGAATGCTTAGATATAGTTTTGCAATCTGTAGAAGAAAGTTCAGAGGTTGAAGAAGAACGTAGAGAGATTGTGAGAGAAATAGTTGTTTTGGAAAGTCACAAAAAGCCAGAAAATTATGGGATTAGTGATGAGGATTATGATGAATATTTAAAAGGACTAGAAGATTACCCTCCGGGAGGTTCATTTGTGCCAATTCCTTTAAAGCTTGATGACTTTAAACCCTTTACTGAATCTGGAAACTGTTTAAGTGATGACGTAACAGTTATTGAACCAAGAGAATATATATATCTGCTTATAGAAGCTTACTGGGGCACAAGGGAAGATATGACATATGGCTATATTTCTGAGAATGGGAATGTAGCTCGTAATGCACCAGTTGCTACTTGGAATTATGAAAAATTAGTCGCTATCAATTCACAATATATTCTTGAAGAATTTGATGAATTTTTTATCGAGGGTGGACCAAGGATACCTGAGGAAGGTTATACAATTTATTGGAATGACTATGAAACACTCTTAAAATCTTTATGCAGTATTAAAAAAGATAACCGTGGTTATTTAGAGATGATAAT
>CEUP01022526.1_pt1 | contig 10404 bp, 4 predicted proteins | sample 531371 | NCBI WGS metagenome assembly CEUP01 (sample SAMEA2622738, study PRJEB7988) | marine metagenome | biome: marine biome (ENVO:00000447); feature: marine epipelagic mixed layer (ENVO:xxxxxxxxx); material: "saline water (ENVO:00002010), including plankton (ENVO:xxxxxxxx)" | depth 150 m
ATACAACCATTTATAAGAACGATTGATGATTCAACATCAACAATCAAGGGACATGTAAGAATATCAAATAGATTAAATGCAGATGATTATGCACTCTTTACAATTGCTGGAACAAATACAGAGGCAACTGGATATCATAAAGTAAATGTTGCTTTTGTTTCTGGTGCAACATCATTTAGTAATAACGAAGATATAATAGTAACCTTTGCTAGGACAGGTACAAAGGGAGATACTGGTAACACTGGTGCTCAAGGACACCAAGGTGTGCAGGGTGCTCAAGGTCATCAAGGAGTACAAGGTGCTCAAGGACATCAGGGACATCAAGGTGTTCAGGGTGCAGTAGGTGCTCAAGGTGCACAGGGTGCAGTAGGTGCTCAAGGTGCACAGGGTGCTCAAGGCAGACAGGGTGCTACTGGTGTTACTGGTTCTACTGGTTCTCAAGGTCATCAAGGAGTTCAAGGTGCAACTGGTGCAACAACAACGATAAACAATAATGCAAACAACAGAGTTATTACTGGTTCAGGAACTGCTAATACATTAGAAGGTGAAGCAAATCTTACTTTTAGTGGAACACAATTAACAATTGGAAGTGGATCAAGTTCTGTAGACCACTATTTGAATCTTAGTGCTGACACTGGAACTTTTACACTGAAACATAATCGTGGTAGTCATAAATTAGAACTATCAGATTCAGATGGGACAGGAGATATTCTTGCAATAGATACGAGTGGAAGATTCCTTCTAGGTGCTGGTTCAATAGCAGTACCAAAAGGTAGTGCCGCAGGTAGTTTTGATTTAGATGGTGGAAACATTACCATGTGTATTGGTGGTAATGTTAATAGTACTGGTAGAACAAACTCAACTGATAAAATTAATAGAATAACTTCTCCACATTACACTAATGCTGAAGAACCAGTAGCACTGATTTCATCATATAATGTAAGTGGAAGTAATACGATTCAATATGGTGGTGGTTCTAGTCAAACTAATGCTGTTACTCAACATACATTTTATACTGCTGCTAACACTACAACAACTAATGGAACAGAAAGACTTCGCATCAAATCTGATGGTAAAATTAAATTAGCAACAAATAATTCAACAACTGATTATTTTGAGTGGGGTAGTAATCCAAGACTATGGTTAAAATGTCCTGATGGAATAAATGGATTAAGAATTGATGCTAATACAACACCTCTTGAAATTAGAAGTACTAATGGTGATGGTAGAAGTATTGGTGTTGGTGGAGGAGCAGCAAACTTTGATATGAGTTTAAGTGGCGACTATTCATTATCTGCTAATGGTTATGATAATTCCCCAAGAATATTCTTAAACGCAACAAGACATAATGGTAGTGGTACAGTAACTTCATTCCAGACATCAATACAGGCAGTCGCAACATCGAACACAAACAACACTGGTTATCTTGGTTTGGGTGCTTCTGCAGCTCCTGATGATTTGGTTATTGGTACAAATGGTACGGTAGGAATAAATGTAACAAATCCAGATTCTAACTTTAAACTTGATCTAAAAGGAAACTTGAGGGTTGGTTCTGGAAGTGCTGGTAATCACGTTATGTGGTCTCGTTCTGGATTAACAGCAGAGTTAATTATTGGTGTAGATGGGTATGGTAATTCTGTTAATAATGAAGCAACAATTCAATCTGGAAGCACTAGACCTCTTGTATTCATGACGAATGGTGCAGAAAGACTTCGCATTAAATCAGATGGAAATTTTGAAATCAAATCTCCTTCTGTTTTTAATGGTGAGCAAGTTGGAAAATTTGAATGGTGGAATGAAAATGGTGCAGGTATTATGTCGAAGATTGCCTGTGTTCGAGAGGCTACTACAAAGGCTCCATCATCATTGGCATTTTATACAAGTGCGGATGTAGATACTTCTGCAAATAATAGTGAAGGTGATATAACTGAGCATCTTCGTATCACATCAGCAGGTAAACTTCAAAGAAGAAGTTTAGGTACTCAAACTAATCCTGCTTTATCTGCACAACATCTATATGATAATGGAATTACAACTGATGATAATTATTATTTACAAACATCATCAATGTCTGCACCTGCACTAGTTCGTTGTGTATTCCATGACAACAGAGGCTGGATGATAATTATGCAGCATCAATGTGTGAATGATGATGGAATTTACCTATCACATTTAGAAAACAAAGTTGGAACTCCGAACCATGCTTCATCTGATTTCCAAGGATGTGCTCAAACAGATGGATTAAATTTGACTCCTTTGAATATGTGGGAAGCTTTTGGAACTAATGGTGAAGATTCAAGAATGGCAATGTATGCAAGAGAAATTCAAACATCTGGTGGAAGTTACGATGAGACTCAAACCTATTCAGGATATGTTGGGAATCCGATTTTTGATCAAGTATCATTCAAAAGATTATTCGCTGGTAATTTCTCAAATGGGACATTTGAAACATCTATTAGAGTAACATATGGTAATAATAGTGCTACTGTTTACAGTAAGAAAGGAATGACATGGAGTTCTCCTGCACTCGCAACAATCAACAATGGTAATATTGATCAGGATTTATATTTCTGTAATGGCGAAGATGATGGAGATACCAACTGGAGTTTTGCTTTGATGCAGGGTGGAACACCATATCCAAGAGTTGCTAATAATGCTAATGGTGGAGGAAGAAACAGTAAAACCAGATGGGCAATCATCGGTATATGTGAAAAATAAAAAATAATAATTTTACTGCACATAAATAGCTAAAAAATATAAGAATGGCATCTGAGATTCGTGTAAATCGGTTAAGTAATAGGTCTGGGTTGAGTACTATAACCTTTGCGAATGGTGGTGTTCAGTTTAGTGGCATAACAACTTTTGCGAATGGAGATTTCCGTGTAGGAACTGGAGCAACAATATTAAATCCATCTACAAATGAAATGCAGTTTCATACAGGTGGTTCAAATAGATTAACAATAAACAATGAAGGAATTAACTTAGGAATAGGAAGTATAACTGTTGGAGATGCTACTTTTACTGGTAGTGTTTCTATTGGTAAGACATTAACATATGAAGATGTAAAGAATGTAGATTCAGTTGGAGTTGTTACTGCTAGGACTGGAGTTAAAATAACTGGTGGTGATTTTACAGTTGGTACAGCAATCACTGCTAGTTCTGTAACTGGTAACGTAACTAATGATGTAGGAATAACAACTTATAGTGGTTCTGCTGTATGGTTTAAGGGTGCGACCGCCAATAAGGATATGTATTGGAGTCATGCTTCTGGTGCTACTGTCTATAAAGACAATGCCCAAATTTTGATGGGTGATTCGTCGGACATGCAAATATCGCATGACGGAAGCAACTCATACATAAAAGATACTGGTACAGGTTTCTTATCCGTTCAAGGTAGTGAAGTACATATAAGAGGTTCTAATGATGAAAATGGTATAAAGGTTATAACAAATGGTAGAGTTGAGTTGTACCATGATAATGTAAAAACTTTTGAAACTGTTAGTGGTGGATCAAAGGTAACAGGCGATTTAGATGTAACTGGACATATAGATGTAGGAGACGGTGTAAATATCAAGTTAGGAGCCGATGATGATCTAAAAATTTGGCATGATGGAGGTGGTCATAACTATATACGAGGAACTGATTCTACACGGAATTATATACAACATGGCACACATAATGCTATAATCACTTACCCTAGCAGCAGTGTAGAATTATACTTTAATAATTCAAAGAAGCTAGAAACCACTAATACGGGAGTGACGGTTACTGGTTCTTTAACTGCAACATCATTTGTTGGTGGTTTACCTATAACAAGTGGTGCAGATAATAGAGTTATTACAGCATCTAGTGCAAGTGCAATACAAGGTGAATCAAACTTAACTTTTAATGGTAGTAGATTATCTGTAACTGGTGATGTATATGTTACTGGTTCTCAAAATGCAAAACTTACAACCAATCAATTAATTTTTGATAGAGCAGGAGGATATTCATATATTGATCAAATTGACAACGCTGGTAGTTTAGCTTTTAGAGTTACAGCGTCTAATACCATAGCGTTACTATTAGATTCTAGTGCACAAGCCACATTTGGTAGTAATCTTATAATTCCAGATGCTATTCAACATGCAGGAGATTTAGATTGTAAAATAAGATTTCCTGGTTCAGATACAATTTCATTTGAGACTGCAAGTAATGAAAGACTTCGCATCGACTCAAGTGGGCATCTAGGACTTGGTATTAGTCCAAGTGATATTGATTCGATTGGTAGATCATTAAACATTGCTAGTTCTACAGGTGGTGCAATATATCTACAAGATACTGATGCACCTACTACAAAATTTGCAGCAATTTCATATAATGGTGGTACTGCTGCATTACAAATTCATGCACATCATAGTGCCAGTTATATTGACTTAGGAACTAACGGTACAGAAAGACTTCGCATCACATCAGCAGGTCGTGTGGCTTTGGGTGGTGAAACAAGTCCAAGTCATACATTTCATGTTAGAGGTGAGGCAGAGAATTGTATTAGATGGATAAGAACAGGTTCATCAGTTGGTGGATCTTTGTATAGTGATGGTGGTGGTTCTGGAATAGTAGGCGGTGATGGTGTTTTAGATAACACTGGAATTTATTTGGTTACTGATACAAGAATTGATTTCAGAGTAAATGGTTCAGAAAGACTTCGTTTAGGTACGAATAGTAATAATAGTAGTATAGGTTCATTCGGAACTGGAAGTAGTCATCTCAATAATTGTACTACACCTGATAGAGCTAGCTTTAAAGTTGGTGGTAGACTTCATGTGGAAGGAGCATTTGGTCATAATGCTATGACTGGATTATATTATAATTGTTATTCTGGTGGTAATGATTTATTTTATAGTGGAACATATACTCCAAGTGGTGGAGATGGACGTGCTGCTGCTATTACTATGAGATATGGTGGAGTTGCAGTTATGGTTGATAATTCATCTACTGCATATTCTCCTACTAATCAGATCACCACTATGCAGACTGCTCTGAATGTTGATAGGGAAGGTCGTGTAACGAAACCATTACAACCTTCATTCCACGCTAGAAGAACTAATTCTGCTAATTCCACATCAAACCCCTTAGTATTTGATTCTGTACATCACAACAATGGCAGCCATTACAAAAGTTCTGGAACTGATCAAGGTAAATTTGTTGCACCAGTGGCTGGTGTTTATCTTTTCTATTGGTGTGCGATTAAAACCAATAATGGTTCTGTATGTAGATTATACATTAAAAAAAATGGAAGTAACATATACAGTAGTATGCATCTTAGATTGCAAGAAGATGGAACATATTCAAATGGATCTATGCAGGCTATCTTAAATTTAAGTTCAGGTGATAAAGTTCATATATCTTTAGAAGCTGGTAGCATACATGGAAATGAGTATACACATTTTGGTGGATACCTTATAGGATAACCGTTACTTATAACTAAACGTTAGTATAACCGAACAGTTGACATGTAGAAAAACTTACTATATAATAAAGTCACTAAAAATTTTTATATAAAAATGGCACTTACTGAACAGCAAAATCATTTACAACAAGTTGTTGAACAACAGAAAACTCTTGTTGCTGAAATTCAGTCTTTGAATAGTCAGGTTGAGAACAAAAGAAATATGGCAACCAAACTTCAGGGAATTGCTGAGTACCTAGATGGACTTGGTGTTAAACTTCCAACTGAAGAAGAGACAGCAGCAGAAACAGAAGCAGCACCTGCAGCAGCAGAGACAGAAGTAGTAGCACCTGAATCCTAAAAACATCAGGGGTTGTGCACTAATAAATAACTAAAAAATTAGTGTTATAATGGCAATAGATTTTCCAGGCAGCCCCTCGACAGGTCAAAGGCACAGTCATAACAATACAACCTGGGAGTGGGATGGTTCTTCTTGGAATCGTATTACTATCGATTTAAGTACCACCGATGCTGCTACTCTATCTGGAATAGCAGCAACTCAGTTTGCTAGAAGAGATGACGACAATATAATAACTGGTGTAACGACATTCATTGGTAATGGTTATACTGGTGTAGGAAACACTGTTCTGATAGTGGAAGGGGACGCTCGTGTCACGGGTGTCCTTTCTGTTGGTCAGGGTTCTGTATCAATTAACGAGAGAGATATATACGCAGTTGGTGTTGTAACAGGTTCCAACTTTAAGACTGGAACAACCAACGTACATAATGTAGGTATAGAAGCAGCAGGTATAAACGTATTAGGTGCAGACACACCAATAGGTGCAGGAGCAACAGTATATAATAGTGGTTTAATTGTAAGTAAGTCGGGAGCAGAATATCAAGGTGTTGTAACAGCATCTAGTTTTGTAGGTGATATAACTGGTAATGTAACGGGTAATGTCAGTGGTAGTTCTGGTAGTTCTACTGGTAATGCAGCAACTGCTGGTAAATTGCAGACTGCAAGAACGATTGGTGGTGTATCATTTGATGGTGGTGCTAATATTAATTTACCAGGTGTAAACATTGCTGGTAATCAAAATACAACTGGTACTGCTGCTCTTGCAGAAGGGTTAACTGGTACTCCTGATATTACTGTAAGAAATGTTACTGTTACTGGAATACAAACTGCGGAAGATGTTAAGAATATAGATTCGATTGGTATTATAACTGCAAGAACTGGTATTGATGTTACTGGTGGTACATTTAAAGCTGATGGTTTGGTAGGTGCTGCTGGCTCAGTTCTTTCTTCTACTGGTTCTGGTATAAATTGGGTATCACCGCAGACAGGACCACAAGGTGCTGCTGGTGCTCAGGGTGCAGTAGGTGCTCAGGGTGCTGCTGGAGTTGCTGGTGCTCAAGGTGCTCAAGGACATCAAGGTAGACAGGGTGCAGCAGGTGCAGCAGGTGCTCAAGGTGTTACTGGTGCTCAAGGACATCAAGGAGTTCAAGGTACTACAGGTAACACAGGAGCACAGGGTGTTCAGGGTGCTCAAGGTAGACAGGGTGCTCAAGGTGCTCAAGGAGTTCAGGGTGCTGCTGGTGCTCAAGGTAATCAAGGTGTTCAGGGTGCTGCTGGTGCTGCTGGTGCTCAAGGTGCTCAGGGTGCTCAAGGACATCAAGGAGTTCAAGGTTCTGTTGGTATTGCATCACTAACTATATCAACTTCTGCACCATCAAGTCCTGCTCAAGGAGATATGTGGTGGGATAGTGATGATGCTACTCTAGGACTTTATTATAATGATGGTAATAGTTCTCAATGGGTAAACATTAATCATGGGCCTGCAGGTGCTCAAGGTGCTCAAGGTGTTCAGGGTGCTCAAGGACATCAAGGAGTTCAGGGTGCTCAAGGACATCAAGGAGTTCAAGGTGCTGCTGGTGCTCAAGGTGCTACTGGTGCACAAGGACATCAAGGAGTTCAAGGTGCTGGTGGTTCTACTGGTGCTGCTGGTGCTCAAGGTGCTCAAGGTGCTCAAGGTGTTCAGGGTGCTGCAGCAACAATAGCTACAGGAGATACCTATGTAAAATTAAGAAGCACTTCTGCTGCTAGTAATACTGGAACTAATACATTTGCTGGAAGTGGAGCAGGTGCAGCATTAAATGGATCCAGTGGAGATCATAATACATTCTATGGTAGAGCAGCTGGTGCAGCAAATGATACTGGACAAAATAATGTATTTTTGGGATCTAATGCTGGTGTTTCCAACGTAAATGGACATGAGAACGTTGCAATTGGCCAAGCTGCATATGAGAATGGTACTGGAACTAAAAATATAGCAATTGGAAGACGTGCATTACAAGCAACTACCTCATCAGATAGTAGTGTTGGAATAGGATATGAGGCTTTAAAGACTCAGACTAATGGTGGACAGTCAGTAGCCATTGGACATGAAGCAGCAATGACAGTAGAAACTGGCAGTCAAAACGTTGCAATTGGTCACGCTGCATTAAAACTTGGAACTGCTGGTTCCAATACAATTGTGGGAGCTTTTGCTGGAGATGCCATAACTTCTGGTGAAGGTAACGTTGCATTGGGAAGAGCATCATTAAGTGCTTTACAGACAGGACATAACAACATTGCGATAGGAAGAGGTGCATCTGCTAGTTCTACTAGTGTAAGTAATGAAATAACTTTAGGTGATGGAAATATAACCAAATTCAGAATACCTGGTATAGGACTTACTGTAACCAGTCTTGAAACACAATATGGTGGTGGATTGGTTGTTGCTGGTATATCTTCATTCTCTGATGTATTAAAATTTCCTACAAACGTAACTAGCACTCCAAGTGCTTCTGGAAATGTTCATATTTATAGACATGATAATCAACTTAAAATGTGTGGAGGTAGTGGAATAAGATTTGATGAGGGTGGATTCAGTAGATGGTGGATAACAAGTGGTGCGTTACATCCACATGGTACGACATATAATAACTTAGGAAACTCTACTAACCGTGTAGGTAATGCTTATATACAAACTTCTGTTGACTTAGTTGATGATGCAGAATTGAGACTTGGAAATTCAGATGATATGAAAATATATTATAAGTCAAGTTCATCTGAAAATAGAATAGAGATTAGTAATGGTAATTTCTTCATTGATGCAGTGACTCAAAATGAAATTATGTTTACTCATGATAGTAAATATATGCTCAGAATGACACCTGATAATCTAGTTAGGTTATACTATGATGGTAATGTAAGATTTGAAACCAGTAATACGGGAGCAACGGTAAACGGAACATTAACTGTAAGTGGTAATAATACTAGTAGTTTTGCTGGAAATATGCATCTATTAAAGGCGAGTGGTCAAGCAAGTTTTATTATTGGTTCTGGTAATGCTGGTGGTTCTTATCTTATATTGGATGGAGATTCAAATGGAGATTCTTCTGGTTCTGATTACTCATACCTTGCACACAATACAGATGGAGACATACTTCTAGTTGCTGATAACCCTTCTAATAACGGAAGCATATTTTTAAAAAGTAATGGTGGCTCTTATCAAGCAATTGCTTGTCATGAAAATGGTAAAGTAGAGATTCGATATCAGAATACCAAAAAATTTGAAACCACTAGTGATGGCGTAACTATCTCAGGAACTGGTTCCCTATTAGTACCTTCAGGTACAACAGCACAAAGACCATCAGGTTCTAATGGAATGATGAGACATAATTCAACCACTGGTGCGATTGAAGGGTATGCAGGTGGTGCTTGGCAAGTAATAGTTGGTACAAAAGGAACACAAGGTAATCCTTATACTTCTGTAGCAGATGCACAAAGTGATAATGCGTCTGAGGGATTGCATTATTTTAAAAATAGTACTAATCAAGTCCAAGAATTATACTATGATAATTCTGATAGTGGATGGATATTAGTTGCATCTAACCATGCTGCTTACTCAACTATCCCAGCTGGAAACAATAGACGTAGTTTGTCATACACACTTCATCGTAATGGAACACTTGGGCATTTAGGAACAGCAAATCCAAGTCAAGATTATATTATTGGTGACTGGTATTCTAATTTTAGTTTTAGTAGATGTAGAATAATTGGATATGGTAGAAACTCTACAAGTCATTCTTATACTTGGACGAATAAAGGTGGTTGGGTAAATGCACAATGGGATACTACAAGTAGAAATACAATAACCCATACTAATAATGTTACTTGGACATCAAGTGGTGGTTGGAGTAAGCATGGTTCATCTACTTATTGGTCGATTGATGGTATTTGGAGTGATTATAATAACAACAACAGTTGGAATGCTAACACTAACCAAACTACCGTAGGTGGTGTTGGAGTTGCTCAATCTCATGGTAGTCCAGAAGGTGGATGTTATATGGGACATGGTAATAGTGAGGGAAATTATGAAGGTTGGTATGATAGTGGTGGAAGTAATATGGATTCCAGTGGATATACAACATGGCTAAGATAAATATATAAAAATATAGATTCTATTAATAACAATGGTTTATCATATTGGAGATATAATGCGAGAGAAGTATACATTTGATGTAGACTTTAAGAATACTAATGATACTCTTTCTCAGTATAGTGATATTGATTGGATTGGATCTGGAACTAAACCAACTGAGTCACAAGTTACTGCATGGATTGCTGAAAAAAATGATGTTCTTGCTTTGGCAGAATTAAGAAGGTTAAGAAATAAAAAATTAACTGAAACTGATTGGACACAGAATTCTGATGTTCCAGTAGAAACTAAAAATAAGTGGACAGCATATCGACAGGCATTAAGAGATTTGCCAGCAGATGCATCAAAGCGTTCTATAAATGCTAATGGTGATGTTACTATTAACTGGCCTACGGAACCTAGTTGACACTTATGCTATAATTATATTATGTGACAATCGATTGAATGAAGTTTAGTATTATAACTCCTGCTCATAAGAAGACACCA
>CEUP01048633.1_pt1 | contig 10385 bp, 8 predicted proteins | sample 531371 | NCBI WGS metagenome assembly CEUP01 (sample SAMEA2622738, study PRJEB7988) | marine metagenome | biome: marine biome (ENVO:00000447); feature: marine epipelagic mixed layer (ENVO:xxxxxxxxx); material: "saline water (ENVO:00002010), including plankton (ENVO:xxxxxxxx)" | depth 150 m
TAGGAAAAGTACCAAAACAAACTACTGATACTTCTGGTCCATTCATTCCTAATTGTTTTTTCCTCATATTAATTCTCCAAATTTTAATTTATTAAGGTCCAAATTCTTCTCTTAATTCTTGAAAAATCTTTGTTGTTTGAGAAATACCAAACCCTAAAACACTGCCTACATTCATCATTCTATATCCTTCACTTATCCACCTTTTACAATGTTCAACTTCACCAAATGTAGTTGCTAATGCTTTATTAGTACCTTTCATTTTAGCTGCTAAATCAACCATAATATTTTCAACTTTAGGGTGATGAGTTTGACCTGGTACACCTAAGGATGCAGATAAATCTGAAGGCCCTACTAATATAACTTCAAAATTTGGGTTTTTTAATATCTCATCTATATTTTCCCATGCTTCCAAACTTTCCATTTGTAAAATAAGCATAGTTTCATCATTTGCATGTTGGATCACATCGTCTTGAGTAGCACCTAAATGACCAGCAAACCAGGGAGCAATACCTCTTTCTCCAACTGGAGGATATTTACCAAACCTAACAGCATCCGCTACTTCTTCTGGTGTGTCAACTTGAGGTATCATTACTCCTACAGCACCTACATCATAAGCTTTCTTAATATAAGCTGGGGTATTCCAAGGTATTCTTATAACCCCTGCAATTCCATTTTGACGAGCCATTATACAAGACATACCAACAGATTCTATTCCCCAAGGAGCATGTTCAGTATCAATCCAAAGCCAGTCAGGTTTTGTTTGACATACTATCGATGTAATATGTGGTTCAATCGAAAACATAGCTGTACCTAACAAAAGTTCATTATTAAGTATTCTTTTTCTTATATTACTTGGATACATATTTTTTTCCTTTCTTAATTTATTCATTTAATATTTTATTTAATATGGGGAAGGGGAGACTCGAACTCCCACGCATAAAGCACATGATCCTAAGTCATGCTCGTCTACCAATTCCGACACTTCCCCTTAATTCAAATTAATCATCTAATTTGACGCAAACTTTGCTCAAATATGTTAGATGTTTCATCAATTTCTTCTTTGGTATGAACTGTTGAAATATAAAAACTTGTTCCATGAGAAAAAATCCCCCGTTTCATTAATTCAACTGCCATATCATCATGTAAATCATTATCTTTTTTCAAGCTTGATCTATAATCCTTAATTGGATTATCGCTAAATTTCAAATCTACTGTAGGTCCTTGCTTAGAAATTACAGTTGGAACCTCTAATGATTCACATATTTTTTCTAGATTTGAACTTAATCTATCAGCCATTAAATAAAGTGACTCATAAGTACCAGGTTTTTCTAATACATTTAAAGCTGCCAATCCAGCAGTAGTTGCTAATGGGTTTCCTGTAAATGTCCCACTTCCCTGCACATATTCACCTGTTGATTTTTTGGATGGATCTAGATATTGCATAATCTCATCAGGTCCTACTAAACACCCAATACCTATTCCTCCACCAAGTGCTTTACCCAAAATAGTTAAATCAGGCTTTACTCCATAATATGATTGTGCACCACCCCACGCTACACGAAAGCCAGTTACAACTTCATCAAGTATGAATAAGACTCCATGTTCTTTTGTGGCACTTCTAACAGCATCAATAAATTGTTGTTCTGCAGGAATATGTAATGTTTGAGGGCATAAAATTACAGCAGCTAAATCATCTTTATTATCTTTAATAACTTGTGTAGCATAATCAGCATCATTATAAGGAGCGACTAATACAGTATCTTCTACACCTTTAGGGATTCCTTGTGTGTCAGGTTCAGGTTTAGGGAAATCAAGGTTTTGAGTAGGAATAGTACTAAATGAAACGTAATCACATGTCCCGTGAAAAGCTCCTTCAAATTTTAATATTTTAGATTTACCCGTATATCCTCTAGCTAATCTTAAGGCAATGAATACTGCTTCACTGCCAGTTCCTGTATATTTAATTTTTTGAGCACCTGAAATTGCACTTACAACTTTTTTTGCGTGTTTCAACATTATATCTGTAGGTTGCATAAATTGAGTACCATTTTCAATACGCTCATGTAAAGCTTTAGTAACATCTGGGTGGGCATGTCCTAATATCATTGGAGCAGAACCTAAAATATAATCAATATATTCATTCCCATCTACATCCCATAATCTACTACCACGACCATGTGAAAAAATAGTCCTAACAGCTTTATCTTGAGTACTCCTATAAACAATCCCTCCAGGAAGAAATTCTTCAAGGTCATGTAATAATTCTTCAGAAGTTTTACCTTTTATTACTTCATTCAACATATTATTCTCCCTTATTTATATAAATAGATTTAATTATTATCTATTTTGATAAACAATAACATAACATATATTAATATTCTAATAAATATTTATTTTCATATATTGAAAATTCCTATATCAAAGATCTATAATAGATAAATATCTTACTAAATGATTACTATTATAGATAGATATAAAATTTTATTATTGTTTATAGAAAGGATATTTTAAAAATGAAACTTGGTTTGTTTGCTATGCCATTACACGATCCTAAAAGACCACACTATGAAACTTATGAAGAAGATTTAAATATAATAAAACGAGGAGATGAATTAGGTTTTGTAGAATCTTGGATTGGCCAACACTTTACTCTGCCATGGGAAAATATGCCAGCCCCTGATCTTTTTATGGCAAAAGCTTTAGCATTAACAGAACAAATGACTTTAGCTACTGGAGTTACTTTACTTCACTACCATAACCCTGTTGAAATTGCTCTCAGAATGGCAATGTTTGACCATCTAGCTAAAGGTAGATTTTATTTTGGAATTGGCTCAGGAGCTTCAGCTGAAGAAACTAAAGTATTTGGTATAGATGTAGACTCAGGTTCTCCTAGAGATAGAATGAATGAATCAATAGAATTAATTTTAAAACTTTGGACTGAAGATGGTCCTTTTGACTTTAAAGGGAAATACTTTAATTCTGAAATGTATTCCAAGATGAATGACAGGCAAATGTGGCATCATATGAAACCATATCAAGACCCGCATCCTCCAATAGCAGTTGCTGGTACAAGTCCTAAATCAGAAACATTACAAGTTGCAGGAAAAAAAGGTTGGATGCCTTTGAGTTCTGCATTTGTTCATTCTTCATTTTTGCCAATGCAGTGGGAGATGGTTGAGCAAGGTGCTAAAGAAGTAGGAAAAGTTGCAAATAGAGACACATGGAGAATTTCTAGAGAAATTTATGTTGCTAATACAACTGAGCAAGCTAAAGATGATATTTTAAATGGACCATTTGCAGAAGGTTTTTTAAATTACTGGTTATATTTAATTGGAAATGGACCTAGAGGTAAAAAAGCTTTCAAGGTAGATCAAAGCATACCAGATTCAGAATTAACTCCAGAATATATGCTTGAGAACTTTTGGATTGTAGGCAGTCCTGATGAAGTAACTCAAAAAATTAAAGATTTACAAGATCTTACAGGTGGATTTGGTACACTCCTAACCCAAACACATGACTGGGGTAAAAATATTAATAAAGCATATAATTCTATGGAATTATTATCAAAAGAAGTTTTACCAGCTATTAATAGTTAAAATATTATTTAATAAAAAACAGATACGGCGGTATAAATGTCATTTTTGTTCATTCAAATGGCAGACCCACAATTTGGAATGTATGAACATTTCAGTAAACTTACTAATAAAGAGATTGAATATATTCGTAATGTTAAGGGTATGAATATATTAGATACCCATGATTTGTCCGGTCTTAATTTTGAAATTGAAAATTTTAATAAAGCAATTGATATTGCGAATTTTATTAAACCAAAATTCGTAATTATTTGTGGAGATATGATTAACTCAACAGAACAGGATAATCAATATCAGAATTTTATTAAAATATGTGATCGACTATCTAAAGATATAAAAATTTATTTTGCCCCAGGTAATCATGATATTGACAATCAAGAAATTACAAAAGATTCACTTGAAAATTACAGGAAATCTTTTGGAAATGACCAATATTACTTTGATTATAATAACTATCGATTTATAGTAATAAACAGTAATGTTACTTTTAACCCATATAAATTACCAGATGAATGGGAAAAGCAATTAAATTTTTTAAAAACTACTTTGAAAGAATCGAATAGTATAAAAAATAAAGTTGTATTTCTTCACCATCCTTTATTTATAAATAGTCCTTATGAAGAAAATAATTTTATTTCAATTCATAAACCTCATAGAAATATTTTATTAAGTTTATTCGATCTATATGGTGTCAATTTTGTTTTTGCAGGTCACTGGCATAGAAACTCATATACAAAATATAAAAATATTGAAATAATAACATCTGGCCCAGTGGGTTACCCCCTAGGGAAAGACCCATCTGGAATTAGAATTCTTAAAGCAAGTGATTCAAAATTAATTCATAAGTACTATGCTTTAGACTCAACAACTTATAAATTAGACTTTTAATATTGACAACATATTTCTTAAACCTTTAAACTCTTGAAAACATTGGTCAATTTTATTTGTATTTAAGAAAGGAGTAAATTTGTGTCAAATATAACATCTATAGAAGAAGAAATATTTATTCAAAGATCTCCAAGATCAAAAGCTACTTATCAAAAAGCTTTAAAATATCTTCCAGATGGAGTTACTAGGGGTACATCTACAGAACCTTATCCTTTATTTTGGGACAAAGGTGAAAATCAATATATTTTTGATATTGATGGTATAAAACGAATAGATTTTTTTGGCAATAATTCCTCCTTACCTTTTGGACATGCTAATGCAAATATTTTTAAAAGAGTTAACGAACAAATAAATAAAGGAGTCTCATTTAACGCTCCACATGAATCACATATAGAATTAGCTCAGATTCTTTGTGAACGAATAAAATCAATTGAATCGGTAAGATTCACAAATTCTGGTACTGAAGCAACTATGAATTGTATTCATGCTGCTAGAGCATTTACTGGGAAATCAAAGGTCGTTAAAGTAGATGGAGCATATCATGGCATATATGATGCTGTAGCATATAACACACCTGGCAGCATTAGTAATAGCAAAAACACCTACCCCACAAATAATCCCAGTATACCTAGTATGTCAGAATCAAATCAAAATGATGTAATAATTATACCTTTTAATAATCCAGATATAGCTAGTGAAATAATTGAAAAAAATAAAAGCGATATAGCTGCAGTAATAGTGGAACCTATGATGGGTGGAGCTGGTTTTATACAAGCAGAAAAAACATATTTACAATCTATAAGAGAAATAACAGAAAAAGAAAATATTATTTTAATTTTTGATGAAGTATGCAGTTTAAGAGCTGGATATGGCGCAGGACAGGGATACTTTGATATTTACCCAGATCTATCTGCATTCGGAAAATCTTTGGGTGGAGGTACTCCAATAGGTGCATTTGGAGGTAAAAAAGAAATAATGGATTTATATTCAAAAGAGGAATTAAATCGACATGTACAACATTCTGGGTCATTTAATGGTAATCCTCTTAGCATGGTTTCAGGAATTGCAACATTTAATCAATTAACGAAGCCAGTTTATGATCACCTAGATAACATAGCAAATAAACTTAGAGATGGAATTAAGTCTGTATGTGCAGAATTTGAAGTGCCAGTTCAAGTAACAGGTATAGGCTCATTATTTTGCGTACATTTTAATGATAATATAATTTTAAGTAGCAATGATGCTGCTAAAAATGACAAATTACGAACTCAACAAGTCTTCCTTGGACTACTTAATGAAGGGATTTGGCCATCTTCAAATTTATTGGGAGCAGTTTCTGCAACAATGACTTTAGAAAATATTGATGCCTATTTAAATGCTTTAAGTACTGTTCTAGCAAGAAATAGTTAAGTCTGGAGAAATTCATGGCTACTGGATGTGATACATTTGTTGCTTTAGGTAACTCTACAATTACAAAATCTACTATTTTTGCAAAAAACAGTGATAGACCTAAAGATGAATGCCAAACTTTGATTGAAGTTCCTAGATTAAATCATGAAACCAATTCAATTGTTAAATGCCAATTTATAGAAATACCCCAATCAGAAACTACCTATAGGCATTTCGGTTCTCAACCCTACTGGTTGTGGGGGTATGAACATGGGTTTAATGAACATCAAGTTGTTATAGGAAACGAAGCTGTACATTCAAAATTTCCGGACAATATTTCTCCTGGTCTTTTAGGTATGGATTTAGTTCGTTTAGGATTAGAAAGAGGAAATTCAGCTTCATCTGCAGTAAATATAATTACTAATTTAATAAGTAAATATGGTCAAGGAAAATTTACTAAAAATCATAAAAGTTCCAATTATGATAATTCGTTTATAGTGGCTGACCCTAATGAAGCTTATATAGTAGAAGCAGCAAATAAAGAATGGGTAACAAAAAAAATAGATTCAACAATTGGAATTAGTAATATTTATTCAATTAATACTGATTGGACTAATATTTCTTCTACTGCAAAACAAACTTCAATAGAAAATAAATGGTATATAGAATCTCAAGAGCGTTTAGATTTTTTTAAAACATTTTCTAATGATGAAATAAAAGGTGTTAAAGAAGGTAGAGGAGAATTCAGACGCATAAGATCATGTACTTACTTAAATTTATTTAAAGGAAAATTAGACTTAAATATTTTCTTATCTTTGTTAAAAGATCACTCTAACGGTGAAAACCCATCTGAAAATATACAATTAAATTATTCAAATAACAGATCTATATGCATGCATTACGGTGAAAATTCTATTAGTAATACAGCAGCAAGTTTAATTGCAGATTTATCACAAGATAAAAATAGAACAGCAATATATTGGTGTAGTTTATATACTCCATGTATAGGAATATTCATCCCGATTTTTTGTGAGGGCAATTTACCTGAAAAATTATCACTAAAATCTAAAGAATTTTCAAAAGAAACTCTTTGGTGGAAGTTCCATTCAATAAATAAAAAAATTAACGAAGATAATAATACAAAATCAAGTAAAACTGAATTTGTTCGCTCTAGTTTTCTACCTATACAAAAAACTTTTATTAAAGACTCATATATAATAGCTAAAGAAGCTCAAACATTAATTAATTCAGGTCAAAAAATTAAAGCTAATAATTTATTATCTGAATATATGAATAATTCATTTAAGAAAGTATACAATCTAACTGAAGAAATCAATAAATTAATTTAATTTCAAATCAGATAGTTTTGGCAATACTTCTTTAGCTAACAGCTCTAAAGAATTCTTCTGTAGGTTATGATCATCTGGGTCATAAGTAACAGTTAATAAATGACCAAAACCACCAACTAAATTATATAAATCACGAATTTTATTTGCACATTCATTAGGGTCACCAACTATCCAAACATCATCAATCATTTTTTCCAAAGAACTACCATTACTATCTTTACTTTCTCTATCAACTGCTGGAGCTAAATCAGATTTTTTTGCTTCTTCTTTAAATTGATTTAAATAATTATAACCTTTACCAAAAACTTCTAAAACTTCCCTTCTAGCATTTTCAGAAGTATCGCTTACATAAACATGTCTAGCTATTCTCCAATCAGACCTATTAGCGTTTCTATTTGCAGATTCTGCTCCATTCTCAATAACATTCCATTGAGGCTGAATATCTTTAGGCAGCATAGTTGATCCACTCATCGGCATCCAACCTTTTTTACCAGCTATACTTAGAGTTTCTGAACCAGGTGAATTACTTGCTACACCGATGGGAGGATGAGGAGTTTGGAATGGTTTTAACCAAATTTTAGCACCTTGACTCCTATAATTTTCAGGGCTCTTAATATCATAATATTTACCTTTAAATTCAAAAGGTGTATCTTCATCAGATCCCCAAATACCTAGTATTGCTTCCAAACATTCTTGACCACGATCTCTAACTTTATTCATGTCAGAAGTATCAACACCAAATATTTCTAAATCAGAAGGCATTGACCTTACTCCAATACCCCAATAAAACCTACCTTGAGCCATATGATCTAGCATTGCAATTCTATGAGCTAAATCAACTGGATGATGAATTGGTAATTGAGAGACACCTGTCCCAAGTTTAATATTTTTTGTTAGAACAAGTGCTTGAGATATTAATAATTCTGGACAAGGAACATTTTCCCAAGGTAAAGTAGTATGTTCTCCAATCCATGCTTCATGATATCCCAATTTATCTGCAAGGATAATTAAATCTAAATCTCTTTGCCAGGATTCAATTAAAGGTCTATATGGCATATGAAATGGCATTTGAAACAAACCAAGTTGCATTAAGTTTCTCCTTTATAAATAATCTTAAACAGCTTTAAAAGTTAACATTTTTTTAGGATTTTCAATTAATAAAGAGTTTATTGATTCTTCAGAATAACCTCTTGATCTCATTCTAGGAATTATATGCGAAAGAATATAATGAAGACCATGCCCGCCGTATTTAGTCAATCTTCCCTTATTACACAAATCATGTGCTAATAAAATCTGATCTTTATATCCTTCTTCAATTAAGAATTCAATTTGGTCCATTCTACCTGCATCAGTTGGTCTACCTTTTACTTTATAATGACCATAATAAGAGTCTTCTTCACCAATTAAATCCCAATTTATATAACAACCACTCTCAGCTATCTTTAATAAGGTATCTTTTTGAAAAACTGTTCTTTCTACATGTCCCATAACAGTACTTGAAAGATCTGCACCCACATCATTTAGTATTTCAATTATTTCATATGGAGCATTTTCATCTCTACCTGGATGAATTAGTAATGGTGCCCCAGTAAGTTTTTGAGCTTTACCAGAAGCTTTTAAAACTTTAAGTTCATTTTTATAAATTGGCCAACCTAAACCTACTTCACCAATTATTCCAGACTTAATACCAGTATTATTAACACCTATAGTTATATCTTTAATAATTTCTTCAGTAATCTCTTCTTCAGATTTATCATCCATGTCTTGTGGATGAGATAAATTTTGATAATAAGAAGCACCCATTATTATATTAAGCCCAGTAGTATTAGCAATTCTAAATAATCCCACAGCATCTCTGCCTACACCAATACTAGTTACGTCAACAATCCCATGGCCTCCAAATTGTTTATATAAATTTGCTTCTTGTAATGCTGATTCAATTTCCCATAATTGACCATTATCTGCATTAGCAAAATAATGATGTCTTATATAACCTAAATTTTCTTGTGAAACTTTATCAAAAAAAATACTCTTCTTATTCGCTTCAGTAGGAACTGAAGAAAATCCTGATTGATCACAAAATAAATGCTCATGAGTTAATGTTATACCAAGATTTTCTGGTTCAATTAATCCATTAACAGTTTGAATTTTTCCGGCAAGATTTACATTATACATAATTAAAATATATACTCGAATATGTTAATATTTAATAATATTACATATAATTACATCTAAAATCTATATATATATTAAAATTATATTGTTTTTATTATTAAAAGACTTGTTGTGAAATGATAAATACCATAGAATCCATTTATGTTAAAGATTAATATATAAGTTAGATTATATTTATAATATAAGATAATATATTGATACTAATAATTAATTATTAAAGGGAGCATTTTAGTGAATTTAAATAACATTAAGAAATACATTATATTTATTACATTGATTATGACTATAACTCTTATAACTTCATGTGGTGGATCATCAGAAGATGTAGATGGACCCGCAACTGCAAGTATATTATTAAATTCAAGTCCCAATGCTAATCATTCAGGAATTTTCTTAGCACAAGATAAAGGTTATTTCACACAAGAAAATATAACATTAACAATAAACACCTCCCCTACTGATCAAGCTGCAATAATAAATTCAGTTATAAATGGAACTAATGATTTTGCAATTATTGGACAATTAGATTTATTAAAAGCAATAGATGATGGTAAGCTAATTAAAGGAATAACAGCTATAACTCAAAATTCATTACATGCTTTAGTATCTTTAAGCAGTTCAGATGAAATTAAATCACCAGAAGATTTAGTTGGAAAAAAAGTGGGATATCCAGGAACTATTTACAGCGAAAAACTTCTTGAAACAATGCTAATTACTGAAGGCGCTCAATTGAGTGATGTTAATTTGATCAACGTTGGTAAAGAAGGTGATACTGCGTTAATTAATGGAGAAGTAGATGTAACAGTTAGTGAAAATTGGCCTAGATTAAAATCTAAATTAGATATTGAAGGAAAAGAACCTACAATAATAAAATTCACTGGCTGGGCTGTGCCAGAATATTATGAACTAGTTTTAATTACAACTACAGATACTACAGATAAAAAAGAAAATTTTACTAAGAGATTTGTTAGAGCATTAAGAAGAGGATATG
>CEUP01047799.1_pt1 | contig 10288 bp, 6 predicted proteins | sample 531371 | NCBI WGS metagenome assembly CEUP01 (sample SAMEA2622738, study PRJEB7988) | marine metagenome | biome: marine biome (ENVO:00000447); feature: marine epipelagic mixed layer (ENVO:xxxxxxxxx); material: "saline water (ENVO:00002010), including plankton (ENVO:xxxxxxxx)" | depth 150 m
TGCTGTGAGTCAAATGCTCACAATCGGTGTGATAACCACACTTATCGTCGCGCTATTTTCCTTAATGCTCAGCAAACTAATTGCCTCTCGATTCGAACGTTTCCAAGGCAAGATCAACAGTGATTTTAGTCAGCTACAAAAAACGAAAGATAAGCTTGAGCACATGGCTCTGCACGACGAGCTAACTGGATTACCTAATCGTACTCTGCTACACGACCATATTGTTGAAGGCATAGCCCGTTCACAAGAAGCATGCCAACAACTAGCGGTCATGTTCGTCGACCTCGATGACTTCAAAAAAGTAAACGACTTATACGGACACAGTGCCGGGGATCGTCTACTTAGTGAGATTGGCAAAAAATTCGAAGCCTTTCTCCAGCCTCACGAGTTCGTTGCTCGCTTTGGCGGAGACGAGTTCATCTTCTGTTTTCCTGCTCTAAACAACCTTGCTGAAACGGAACAAAAGGTCGAATTAATCAAGAATGTCTTCAAACAACAATTCGTTATCGATAATAAGGTACTGTACGCCAGTTGTTCGATTGGTGTGTCTATGTTCCCTACCGATGGCAACGAACCAGAAGATCTGATTTCTAAAGCAGATATCGTGCTATACAAATCCAAAGCGCGTCAGAAAGGCGATGTACTGTTTTTCGATAGTAAGATTAATCAGCAGGTTCAATATGACTTCCTGCTTGAACGAGAACTTCGTGGGGCAGTTGAACGAGGCGAACTATCTGTAGTGTATCAACCTCAATTTGAAGCGGAGACTGGCAAGCTCTACGGCGTGGAAAGCTTATTACGTTGGTACAACCCTCAACTAGGACACGTATCACCTTTGGAGTTTATTTCCCTCGCGGAAGAGATTGGCTTAATCAATGAACTCGGAGAGTTTGTCTTAGAGCGCTCGTGTGAAGAAATCGGCTCAATATTTCCCGACAGCACCGTGACTCTATCTGTCAATATCTCACCAGTGCAATTGATCAACGAGTCTTTCGTCACTCAGTTGCTGTCTGCCACTGCTAAATACAATTTGCCACCACAACGAATAACGCTCGAAATTACGGAAAACATCCTAATTAATGACTTACCCAAAGTAACGCCGATCATCACTCAACTGAAAGAATTCGGCTTTACTATCTCTTTAGATGACTTTGGGACGGGTTATTCCTCACTAAGCTACTTGAGTAACCTTCCGCTTAACGAACTGAAAATTGACCGTGTTTTCATCGATAAGATGCTTAACTCAGAGCAAAGTAACTCATTGGTTAAAGCCATCTTGGCGATCGCTAAATCTGCTGAAATGCGAGTTGTGGCCGAAGGTGTAGAGACTCAAGCTCAGAAAGACCTCCTCGTTGAATACGAATGTGATTTACTACAGGGCTACTTTCTCGAAAGACCAATATCTGCTGAGCAGCTAGAGTCAAAATACGCGAACGCCGATCAGTGAACAGATTAGTTATGAATAAATTGTAAAGTGCTGCTCATCTATTAATAAACATGTTACTATCTCTCGCTTTTTGACGCACCTCACATAATTAAACACGTTATATGAGGGTAAATGCATAGACCATGAATACAATCAGGGTCAACAAATAGCGAACCTTTTAATGTCTAATTTAACGCAGCCAGTGGATGGTGTTTCTCTAAAGCCAAGCAACCGTGCTGCCATCACTTCTGAAATACGAAGCGACCATTTCTTTTATAAACTTGAATGTCACAACCCTGTATTCTGGCTAAGTGGATGTTTCTTAGTCTTTTTCGTTGTTTTCGCTCTTATTGATGCCGAGTACTTAACCGCACTTGTTAACGACGGCTTCTCCCTATCAACCCAAGTCTTCGGCGCTTATTGGCAAGTCTTGTTACTGGCAAATTTTTTGGTAGGCTTGTTTCTTGCTCTCAGCCGAATGGGAGATGTCCGCCTCGGAGCCCTCTCGACACCGGACATTGATACGGGTAAATGGCTGTCAATCGTACTTTGCACTCTTCTTGCGGGTGGAGGCGTGTTCTGGGCCGCAGCGGAGCCTATTGCTCACTTTGTATCTCAACCTCCTATTTATGGTGCCAACTCTTCCCCGAGATCAACGGCTATCAATGCACTTTCTCAATCCTTTATGCACTGGGGTTTTCTTGCCTGGGCAATACTTGGAGGATTATCTTCTATCGTACTCATGCACCTTCACTACGGTAAGGGGCTGCCACTAAAACCTAGAACGCTGCTTTACCCGGTGTTTGGTGAACGCATACATGGCATGATAGGCCACGTGACTGATGCGTGTTGTATAATCGCGGTAGCAGCGGGCACAATAGGACCAATCGGCTTTCTAGGCCTACAGATTAGCTACGCTCTGAATTCTCTATTCGATATCCCAGATACTTTTGTCACGCAGACACTCGTTATTCTATTTGCCATTGTTGCCTACACACTCTCAGCACTGAGTGGACTTAGCAAAGGTATTCAAATTGTTAGCCGTTACAATATCGTATTGTCCGTCCTACTTATCGGCTACATTCTGACGTTTGGCCCAACTAACTTTATCATCGATGGTTACGTGCAAGGCGTGGGAAGAATGGTTGATAACTTCTTCCCGATGGCGCTGTATCGCGGTGATACAAACTGGCTAAGCTGGTGGACGGTCTTTTTCTGGGGCTGGTTTATTGGTTATGGTCCGATGATGGCAATCTTTATTGCACGAATTTCCCGAGGCCGCACATTAAGACAGTTGGTGCTTTCGATCAGCATAGCGGCTCCATTAGTGACCTGTTTTTGGTTCAGTGTTGTTGGTGGCAGTGGATTAGCCTTTGAGCTTCAAGAGCCAGGGTTAATCTCAGAAGCGTTTGCCGGCTTTAATCTGCCAGCGGTATTGCTTGCGATGACTAGCCAATTGCCTTATCCCACCTTAATTTCGATACTGTTTTTAGTTCTAACTACGACATTTATTGTCACAACAGGTGATTCGATGACCTACACCATCAGTGTCGTGATATCCGGCTCTACCGAACCTAACGCGATGATGAGGTGTTTCTGGGGAGTTATGATGGGCTTGGTCGCAATTGCTCTAATTTCGATTGGGGCAGGAGGCATCTCAGCTCTTCAATCCTTTATCGTTATCACGGCGGTCCCCGTATCCTTCATTTTGCTACCAAGCATTTGGTCCGCACCCAAATTGGCTAACCAAATGGCTAAAGAGCAGGGACTAATATAGTTCGATTCATCCTGATGTATGAATTACGCCCCCCCAAAAGCAGTAGGTACCTATCACCCGCCTACTGCTTTTAGTTGTAGAGTCTATGTTCATTTGACGTAGGTTCTATTCGTGCAAGAGAGCCAATGAAGAGCCTTCGCCAAAACTAGTCATTATTTACATCAACAATAGGTAGAACGTTTGTAGCCCGAACTTTTCATTAATGGAAATTATCTTTCCATAGTTGATGTTTAAATCCTCGTGATAAAAGTGTTACTTTAAACACCATTGGTTACACAGCTATAAAGCGATTCTAAAAACCAACGGATCTCTTTAACAGTTGAGATATGGACATCGGCCAATCTCCAAATAGACAATTGACTAATTGTTACCTTTTTAACCCGCGCAGTTGACTACTGTGCGGGTGTTTTTCTTTTTGGCCCTCGCATACTACCTAGTTCACACTTATTGCATTAATTAATCACTTGATTAAATAGTGTTGAATTAATCACCTGTTAACTCAATTTCAACATCTTATAATTAATCAAATGTTTAATTATAAGAGCATAGGAAATGGGCAACATAACTCGAAAGGTAGGACGTCCTAGCCAAAAAACTGATGCAAGAGAAAGTCTTATTGAGCATTCGCGTGAACTATTTACAGTGATGCCATATGAAAAAGTATCGACCCGTTTGATCGCACAGCGGGCCGGCGTCAACGTTGCCATGATCCGCTACTACTTTGGAAACAAAGAAGGGCTGTTCGAAACCATGCTTCGTGAAACGATGGCCCCCATGCAAGTTCAAATGGCGAAACTACGTTCTAATGGCTCACAAGCGAACTTCCTCGACATCATGCGCACCTACTATCGTGAGATGATTAAAGTTCCTCAGTTTCCACGACTCATCATGCAAGTGATGAACATGTCTCCGTCTGACACTCAAAGGATGCTACTTGAAAAGGTTTTCTTGGACGTAACCCAACCAATGCAAAATCTAATGTTCGAAAGAATGACAAATAGCGAAATCCTTAGACCCGGTGTAGATCCAAAGCTATGCAAAGTATCTTACATCAGTTTAATGGTGTTCCCTTTTATTGCCCCTCCGGCCCTACTTGCCATTCACGGCATCGAACTCAATGAAGAGTTTTTGGATCAACTTATCGAACATAACATTGAAATGATGAAATATGGATTTCTTAACACGCAAGGTAAAACCGATGAAAATCAATAAGAAGCTACTGTTCTTTCCAGCCCTTGCAGTGGGCATTTTTATTCTGATTACTGCAGTAAAAATGAAACCAGAGCTCCCAGTTAAACCCGCTGGTGATCGCGCACGTTTAGTTGAAACTGTGCCCCTAGAATTGCGAGCCATCGCACCGGTTGCAATTGGTTTTGGTAAGGTGACTCCAAAGGTTGAATGGAAGGCTATCGCTGAAGTCACAGGAAAGATCGTTTATCGAAACCCCATGCTACAAAAAGGGCAAGTTCTTCAAGCTGGTACAGAAGTGTTGAGAATCGACCCACTCGATTACAAGTTAAAACTGGTTCAAGCACAAGCGGATTTCAAATCTTCACAAACCTCTCTCGCTAAGCTGAACCAAGAAGAAGCTAACCTCAAGCAAACACTAAAAATTGAGAAAAATCGCCTTGCTATCGCAAACAAAGAGCTTGAGCGCAAACAGAACTTGCGGAAAAAAGGCCTCACATCGCAGTCAGATGTCGATCAACAAGAGCAGAGCACTTTAGCTCAACGTAAACTTGTTCTCGATATTGAAAACCAAATTGGTTTGATGCCGGACGAAAAACGCGTTGCAGAAGCGATTGTCAAGGTGAACAGCTCCAAGGTAGAAGAAGCACAGCGTTCATTAGAAAAGACTATCGTGACATTACCCTATGATCTCAGAATCTCTGAGGTTGAGGTCGAGCAAGATCAAGTTGTTAATCTACAGCAGACCATGATTATTGCCCACGGCATTGACGTCATGGAAGTAGAGGCGCAGCTGTCGATTCATGACATGCATACTCTTGCGTCCAGTATTGGTGAGTTTTCCCGCGATGATACTGGTATTCCGAAGCCCGACACCACATTTATTGAAGCGCGCGTCGAACTTAGCAGTGGTAACGTTAAAGCTTCTTGGCCAGCGAAAGTCTCTCGTATTAGTGAAACGGTTGACCCGAATCAAGCGACTGCGGGCGTAATCCTGGAAATACAGCAAGACTATCGAAATTTGAATCCAACCTCCGCGCCACCCTTAGTCAATGGTATGTTTGTTCGTGCCTTTATCGAAGGACAAGAAAACCCTAGCTGGGTGATCCCTGAGCGTGCTTTGCATGGAGATAAAATCTATCTACTAAATGGCAATAATCAGTTGGAGATTAAACAGATCGAGGTACTCTATCGCCGAGATAACCAAGTGGTTATCGATGGTGAGATAGAGCAAGGCCAAAAACTAATTATCAACGACCTACTTCCAGCCATCGAAGGAATGCAACTCAAACCAGCGTCAGAAAAGGAGCCTAAGGTATGATCCGATTCTTCGCTAAACACCCGACGGCAGCAAACTTGTTAATGCTGACTTTACTGCTGTTAGGTATCACATCACTGCCTAATATTAAGCGGGAAACTTTTCCTGAGTTTGATCCTCCCTACATAATGGCAGGCGTGGTCTATCCAGGCGCGTCACCTTTAGAGGTCGAAGAAAGCATTTGTGTACGGATGGAAGACGCCGTTGACGGGTTAGCAAACATTGAAGAAACACAGTGCGAAGCGGTTGAAGGATCTGCACGCCTCGTATTAAAGCTCAATGAAAAGGCAGATATTGGACGCATGCTTGTTGATGTCCAAACACAAATCAACTCCATCAACGACTTCCCAAAAGAGATCGAATCGCCAGTCGTTCAAGAACTAGACTGGAATGAACCTGTTGTTGATGTTGCGATCACCGCGGACACAACCTGGCCAGAACTGAAAGCTTACGCAGAACAGCTTAAAAGGACGTTAAAGCTTGATTATGATGTGTCTCTCGTTGATGTCGCCGGTTTCTCTGACCACCAATATCGAGTCGAGCTTGACACTCAAGCCATACGCCAACTTGGTTTAAGTGTTGGAGATATTGCAGAACAAATCGGCCGTCAAAATGTAAAATTACCAAGTGGCAATATTGAAACGCCAAACAAGCATTTTCTAATTCGTTTTGACGAACGGCGCATCACACCAGAAGCCCTCGAGACCATAGTTGTGGGCTCTGGTCCAAACGGCTCTCTCATTCGTCTGAAAGACATCGCGACAATCACTGATCGTTTTGAGTTGGACGAACAAAAGGTATTATTTGACGGTCACCCTTCTGCATTATTAAAGATCAGTAAAAATAAAGAGGACGATGCGCTTCGTATCAAAGAGCGCGTGAGCCAATTTGTTGAAGAACAACAAGCAATTGCACCGGATGGAGTGACATTACAGCTTACCAACGACCTTTCCTCAGTTTTATGGGATCGTCTCACTATGATGGTCAGCAACGGTTGGCAAGGTATCGTTTTGGTGTTTGCGACTATGTGGCTTTTCTTCAGCCTTCGTTACTCTTTTTGGGTGGCGGCTGGACTGCCTGTCGCATTCTTAGGTGGGCTATTTTTAATGGCTCAGCTAGGCTTATCAATCAATATCATGTCTCTTGTCGGACTATTGATGGCCATCGGTATCATGATGGATGATGCCATTGTTATCGCCGAATCTATCGCGTCGCATCTTGATCGCGGAGAAGACATTGATAATGCCGTCATCAAAGGCGTCAAAAAGGTCCTCCCTGGTGTCATCTCGTCCTTTTTGACTACAGTCTGTATCTTTGGCAGCCTACTTTTCTTACAAGGAGAAATGGGAGCAGTACTCAAAGCTGTGCCACAAGTACTTATCCTCGTGTTAACTCTAAGCTTGGTGGAAGCTTTTTTAATACTTCCCAACCATCTTTCTCATTCATTGCATAAGGAAAAAAGCGAAAAACCACCAGCGAAATTCAAAAAGAAACTGCTCGATGGGTTTGAAAACTTCCGCAACACGAAATTGGTTTCTGCTGTCGACCGAGTCGTTGAATATCGCTACGCCTTTCTGGGTGGTGTGATTACGTTACTGCTTATTTCTGCAGCAACTCTTGTTAGTGGGGTCTTAAAGTTTCAACCTTTTCCAGAGCTTGATGGTGATATCGCCGAAGCACGTATTATCTTGCCTCCAGGCTCTTCCCTGTCTCAAACTGAAGCGGTTGTGGATAGAATCGTCACCTCAGCTCAAAAGCTCGGCGAACAGTGGAGTGAAGAGAAAGAAAATGGCACTCCACTCGTTGAACATATCACCAGTCAGTTCAATGCGAATGCTGATGCTAATGAGTCAGGCCCTCATATCGCGACAGTTCGGTTGGATTTACTAGGAGCAGAAAGCCGAAATACACTCATCGATGAATTTATTGCGGCATGGCGTGAAGACATTGGAGAGTTAGCCGACCCTATCTCTTTGGTATTTAAACAACCCACTATGGGGCCTGGTGGACGAGCGATTGAAATTCGTGCAAAACATGATGACTTAGAAGCTTTGAAAGCGGCCTCCATTGATATTCAGCAATATCTGAATGAGTTTGATGGCGTTCATGGCGTTCTCGATGACATGCGGATGGGTAAAGAAGAAGTCTTAGTTAAGCTAAGACCCGGCGCTGAAACTTATGGTGTCAATGGGCAATTAATAGCAAGCCAACTTAGAGCAGCATTTTTCGGGCAGACAGCGGACGAGATCCAAGTAGGCGTTGAGAATATCTCGATTGAGGTAAGGTTAAACAAAGTTCAAGCAGGTGACTTACAGCAACTAGCAAACTTCCCGATCATTATGCCTGACGGTAGTCAAATACCCCTTGCCACGATAGCTACATTAGATTTCCAACGTAACTATGTGCGAATTCAGCGTATCGATGGGTTGCGAACAATTAGCGTATTTGGTGATACTGACAATACTAAGGCAAACTCTACCGCCATCATTGGTCAATTTCAGCAGGAAGAAGCACCTAAGCTGATGAAAAAGTACCCAGGGTTACGCTTTGACTTCGAAGGTGAAGCTAAAGATACCGCAGAGACAGGTGCATCAATGGGTAAAGGTTTCGCATTGGGGCTGTTCGGTGTGTTCGCTATTCTCAGCTATCAGTTCCGTAGCTACCTAGAACCTTTCGTTGTTATGCTAGCTATTCCGCTCGCCTTTATAGGCGTTGTTTGGGGCCATATTTTACTGGGGCACTCCTTAAGTATGCCTAGTATGATGGGCTTTGTTTCACTTGCAGGTATTGTCGTTAACGATTCGATTTTGCTGGTGCAATACATTCGCCATCACGTCGATGAGGGGGACAGTGTCCATGACTCTGTTGTCAAAGCCAGTCGAGAACGCTTCCGAGCAGTATTCTTAACATCAATGACAACCGCTGCGGGTCTTTTACCGCTACTGACTGAAACCAGCCTACAAGCTCAGGTTATTCAACCGCTAGTCATTTCAATTGTCTTTGGTATTTTCGCCTCGACACTACTTGTCTTGTTTATGATCCCTGCCGCTTACGCTATTTTGGCTGACTTCGGCCTTGTCCATAAACATGAAGAGATTTAACTCAAAGTAAAAAAGCGGCTATCAAGCCGCTTTTTTTTACCCTAATTTACCATGAGAACTGCACACCAGCTCCGCCCATTACATCAGAAGAAATATTTTTCGTTCCGCTTGCGTAGTTCACAGTGCCTGACACACTCCAGCCAGTACCTTCAAATGAGTGAGCCACACCGATTGCAACCGCTTCAACATCACCAGCAAAGCCTACGCCTGCACCAAATGCCGTTTGACCATTTGCAACCATTGGACGAGCGTTAACCGTCGCATGTAAACTCGCTCCTACTTGGTCCATTCTGTCTTCCATTTTTAGAAAACGTTGATTAGTTTCCGCTGCAAAAGCTTCAAAGTCAGCACGAAGGTCATCCACATCACTGCGAGGCAAGCCTGCAATAATATCATCATTAATCGGAGCTTCAATGGATGGTTCCTCTGGTGATGGACGATCTGGGCTGTTATCTACTGGCGGTTGAGTTGGGGTTTGCTGATTCGCCTCTCCCTCGTAAATGGTGTTACCGTCAGAGTCCTTCACTACCCAATCACCATTGGCATCTTTTGTAGCGTAGAATCGGTCGCCATTCGCGTTCACACCCTCCCACACGCCATCTTGGTTTCCAATAATTCGATAGTTTTCACCGTTTACTAAAATATCTCGGCCATTTTTGCCACTCACAACGTAATCTAGCTTCCCTTCCGTCGTGTTGTCACCCCCCCACATTGGCGGTTGTTTTTCTGGGCGTGGTGGCTGAGGCTTAAGACCAAATCCGCCATCAAAATCAACACGTTCGCCGTGAATTTTGTTAATCAAGTTTCCGTCAGCACCAAAAACTTCATAATGGCCTTCTTGGTTTTTCTTCACATAGAATACGTTGCCATTTTCATCTTGAAGCGCCTGAACCTTATCACCCAGCCCACTGTCAACCGCAGTGTAAGTGTTGCCATTTGAGTCAGTGACTACACCTGTGCTGTCATTGACTGACCAGTTGTACCATGCCATAGCAGGAGCCGCAGTTAATCCAAATGAAGCGATGATTGATGTGATAAGTAATTGTTTTTTCATATGTGTAACTTCCGATTGATGTTCAAAGTTGATGTGTGCATTTTGAACATTCACAGCAGTTATTAGAAATCACAATTCAAAATAACCGTAATAAGCATTACTTATTACAAAGCGAATTACGCTTCATCGCCACTTGATATCGATATTGAATATCATTACCCTTCATTCAACTAATCAAAAGGATAAAACTTCATATGAGAACGACTCTTAGGGAAAAGGTGGTAACTGTCTGCAATAAGAAAATCGCGCAGAAAGGAGATAATGTCGGCGTCTCATTTTACGCCTTTTTTGCTAACAAAAATGATGATCCAGAGTTATTAATGGAAGCGGCTACTTGGTGGATTCAAACGCACAAACTCGATCATTTTGAAAAAGCACATAAGATTATTGAAATGGTCGAAGCTGGAAAATAGTAGATTTCAGA
>CEUP01017391.1_pt1 | contig 10256 bp, 4 predicted proteins | sample 531371 | NCBI WGS metagenome assembly CEUP01 (sample SAMEA2622738, study PRJEB7988) | marine metagenome | biome: marine biome (ENVO:00000447); feature: marine epipelagic mixed layer (ENVO:xxxxxxxxx); material: "saline water (ENVO:00002010), including plankton (ENVO:xxxxxxxx)" | depth 150 m
GGAGACACCAAGGCGATGGCGCCAAGCGGACTGAGGCTGGGAGTCCCCGAACTCACGAGACTGGGAATGGGGGTAGATGAGATGCAGGATGTCGCTCGCTTCTTCGCTAGGACACTTATTGCCGGAGATGACTCAGCGAAGGTCAAGCAGGATGTCCGTGAATTCAAGTCTGAATTCCTCGAGGTCGGCTACTGTTTCGAGCCCGGCCCGGCCTATCCCGGACTCTAGCCGATTCTGCCTCAGGCTTATTCTCCGGCACGCACTCGCGACCCCATGCGCAGGCATCGCACGACGGCACTCATGCTATGCATGCTAATGCTCAACTCGGGTTGCTTGGGACTATTCGGGAACGAAGAAGAGGAGCCCGAAGAGGCGAATTGCCAGACACAACCAACTCACCCGGATTGTTTCGTAGATGTGATTACCGAGGAGGACTGCACGGCCCAGCAGGTGTTTACCGGCGATTCGTGCAGGCTGATGCAACCCCCTACACAACTCTCCTATGGTGAGGATTCGATTACTCTGGCCGTAGGTACCGAGATGCAGGCACTCACGCCATCTTTCCTAGGGGACGGCCCTCAGAACTGGTTCGTCAACCCCCGTCTTCCCGACGGCTTAGACATGGATGACTCAGGAGTAATCTCAGGAATTCCTCTTGAGGAGACTGAATCAATCCGCCACACTATCATCGCCACTAACGCGATGGGTTCCGCTGCCACCACTTTGGACATAGTAGTGCAGGCTCCAGCGCCAGAGTCTATCCAGTATCTCAGTGAAACCCTGGCGTGCACCTTGGATTCTCATTGCGCCATTGACCCTCCGTTGGTAATCGGCGGTTCAGCCCACACTTGGTCAGTCGAACCACCACTACCTGGCAATCTAGAACTTCTTGAGGATGGTTCCATATCTGGAATGGCGAGAACATTGGGACATTCCAATCATACCATTACCGCATCCAATACTGGTGGCTCCATCGATACGGCCCTTCGCATAGTGACCCTGCACGAAGAGCCACACTCGCTTTCTTATCCCGGACACCCGTTCTACTGGACTATAGGTGAATATGAGCAGGTTATTCCGTCCTATGACGGAGGTCAGGCTACTCATTGGTCGATTGAACCACCACTGCCTTCCGGGATCCTGCTTCACCAAGCGGACGGCTCGCTGCGAGGCTCTCCTGACACCGTTCACCCTCTCAGGGAGTACATCATCACGGCCCAAAACACCGGAGGTTCGGTCTCAACTACGATTCTGATTGATGTCAGAGACCTAGCGGTCGAGAATCTGAGGTACGACCCCTATATCTTCGATTTGAGAAAAGATGAGAACATCGGACAGGTCGACCCGACATGGCAAGGAGGAGCTCCTGACACATGGGAGATATATCCTCCACTGCCCACGGGTTTCCAGATAGACATCTACACAGGAAGAATCAGTGGTATTGCCACCCTGCTGCAGACTTGGTCGTCTCACACAGTCTGGGCAAACAACTCCGGAGGCTTCGCTTCCACCATGCTACAGTTCAGAATCACCAGCCTACCGCCTGACCAGATTTGGTGGCCAAGCGACCAATTCGCTATGCACTCAAACCATAGTGTGCATATCCCGGTAACCAATAACGGCCCCGAGATTGAAACTTGGGAAATTCACCCCGACTTGCCTGCTGGACTAACTCTGCAGGGAGGGGATATCACCGGGACTCCTACCGAGCGGGCAGACTGGAGGCAGTACACCGTTTGGGCAAACAACACCGGGGGCTCGGTCGGGCTGATGCTGTGGATCGCCGTTCACGACCTGCGAGCCGACCAATCAGATTTACTACGAGATATGGGCGAGACTAATTGGGGCGGCTGGCCCTCTCCAATACTGCCCATTGGAGAGTGGGCCTTCCCGATTGGCTTCACTCAGGAGGGCTACGGCTCGACCATTCCTGTGATTTCGGCCAGTCACGTAGGCCGAGGCAAGATACTCGGTTACGGGCATGAGAGTTGGGTCGACGGGGCCGGAGAAGCGGAGACCGAGTTCTCTCTGCGAGCGGTTGAGTGGGTCTGCGGCGAGAATGCCGATGTCGGACTTGCTTATGGTGCAGGATTCGATGACTTCGAGGACGAATTGCAGGCTGAAGGACACACTGTCCATCTCTCGGTCACTCCCGCGGACCTTTCTGGCATAGACTGCCTTCTCGACGAGTTCTGGAACGGTCACGACGACCAGGATAACCAGAATCTGGTAGACTTCATGCTGGAAGGCGGCGGCCTAATCATGGGTGGTCACGCTTGGTACTGGTCTTACTCCAATTCCGATGTATCGCACAACTATCCTGGCAACAAGATTGCTAAGACAACCGGTCTTTTCGTCTCACAAGCATGGGGCTACAACGATGTCGACCTGTCTGACATGCCGCACGAGTTAACTCGCCCTCATGCCGCCATCGAGGCGATTAGGGCAGATAGGCTTCACAACCAGACGCTATCGACGGATGACGCCGCTATCGCCGATGCGACCCTATCTGTTTGCACTGGCGTAGTAGCTCTGGACTTCCATGGCTTCTGGTCACCTCTCCGGGAGACTGTGAACTCCACAGGATGGACAGTAATAGAATACGGAACTCTATGGCAGAACATAGGCCACAATATGGGAGAGGATCCGGTGGCAGACACCTTGCTTAGGGTCGAGGCCGCACTTACACAAGGTTTGCCGGCCAACGAACTTCCTGTACATCCAAGCCATGTAGAGTTCCCAGGAGAGGTGCCGAACAATGCGACGAGGATTGCTCGCACAGTCACTATCGATGGCAACCAGAGTGGACTTCCTAGCAACTTCGGATATTCGCAGGCCAGATCTCACGTCAGGATGTCAACTGGTTTGTACGCCGCCCCGGGAGAGGTGGTCACAGTCACGCTACCTTCCGAGATAGTAGACTCAGGCACCTACGTACTAGTGGGGGCACATAGTGACAGCCTATGGTCCAAGAGCCAGCTCCATCGCCACCCACAAATAGTCAGGTGGTGGTACATAGATGAAGCAACTATGGAAGTGGGAAATGCCTTTGGCGGACCGATTTACATCGCTATCTCACCCGGTTCAACATTGGGCGACTTCCAAGCCACCATCTCAAATGCAGTGAAGGCCCCGACCTACATCCACGGTGAGACTGATGTTTTCCAATGGTTGCAGCAGTATCGACATGACCCGGCGCCGTGGGCTGAAGTCGGCAGCGATCAGTTCATTCTGACAGTACCCAGTCATGAGATTAGGGGATTGGACAATCCTCAGGACCTGATGGACTGGTGGGATCAAGCCCTAGAGATGGAGCATGAACTCTACGGATATCTGCCATGGCCTAGGGTTGAGAGAGCGGTCTTCGATGCGCAGATTTCTGCAGGTTGGATGCACTCTGGCTATCCCTTCATGGCGCACGATTTGAGCGTCTCGGGGGTGGTCAATGTCTCTTACATGTCAGAGAATGGTGATTGGGGGATGTTCCACGAACTGGGCCACAACCACCAGTGGATGCCGTCCACATTGCCGGGGACTACAGAGACCGGATGCAATTTCGCCAGCGTTTATCTGATGGAGGACCTAGTCGGAATAGAGGGTCACGGGGCGGTGGATCCCGCCCAGAGAGCATCGCGCATGCGCGCTTACTTCGATGATGGCTCCAACATCGCCAATTGGTCTGTTTGGATTGCCCTCGACACCTATCTGATAATCAAGGAGGAATGGGGATGGGGGCCGATTACAGAAGCTCTCAACGTCTACTATACTCTTCCTGCAGCAGAGGTCCCGACCAACGGCGACGAGGAGTTCAATGCATGGGTTTTGCATCTCTCGAACGCCACAGGATACAACCTAGCGCCCTATCATGCCGCATGGGGCTTTCCACTTACTCAGGCCACCTTCGATGCACTGGAGCACCTGCCTGTTTGGGTCGACGACCCTCTTCGTGGCGAGTACCACGCCTACGAAGCAATGCTACAAAACCTAGGCACGACCAACGTCACCAGTAGCGCCGCTGATATCATCTGGGATGTCTACGACAACGGAACCAATACTACTCTCACTGTCTACTATGGCCAGACCGACATGGGCAACAACTCTCAGCTATGGCCATACAGCGTAGGTGCCGGTACACCACAAGTTGGCCCCGGATCGGCAGAAATCAGTTTCTCAGGCGACGGCGCCACTCAATACATCCGAATCAAGGCCTCTAATGAGGAGGGCGAGGTTTGGTTCGGCCCGATATCTGTGACTCCTAGCTGAACCTTCTGAGTAGAGACTCAAATGAAATCTCCGGAATGTGCTTTTGATGCCAGATTGCCAGAGGTATCCAAATTAGCGTGTGAAGGATTGTGGCAGCGAACGCAGGAACTAGTTCTAGTCGAGGCTCCCCTTGCATCATTGAAGCCACGATTCCCAGTACTGCGAAGTGAGCGACATAAACAGTGAGTGTTATCTTGCCCAGAGGCTCAAGGAAAGACAGACCGTCTCCCTTCCATGGCTCCCCTCCACTGGCCTCATTACCCTCTAGTATCCTGTGTGCCAGTAGAGCGAATGTTCCTGAGACCACAAGGAATGCAGGACTGGCAGGGAAGAAGGTCAGAACAGCCTCGCCCTCAGTTAGTGCCCAAGGAATGTCCTCCATGACTGCGATGACTATGGTTACTGTCGTGGCCGCTAGTCCCATGGCGATGTTCCGCTCCCTCATCCCTGGATTTTCCGACAAGTCATGGACAACAGTCCCGAGCAGAACGAAGAACATCCAAGGTACAGCCGGGTAGGTTCCGTTCCATAGTAGTCTGGCTACCCATTCGGATGAACCCTCGGAGGCGACCCTTTCCCACCATGTCCAGTCGAGGCCCGCGGCATCGCCTAGCATCAGAGGTGAAGCTACCATGAGAAGCATCAGGACAATCCTGACCTGCATTCCTAGTCTAACCAAAAAAGGAGTCAGCAGTGCTCCAATTGCTAGTAGAGAGAGTACTCCGGGAGTGTGCCATTCGAACCTACCTCCTCTCTCGACGTTTAGCAGGACATTTACCATAAATTGGCACAGGGTTAACAGTGCCACCCTAGGCATCAGCCAAGACAACCAGTCCGTTGTTCTCACGGGGCCGCGAGCAACCCTCCTCATTGCACTCATGTGGATACCCCATCCTGAGATCATCACGAACATCGGGGCAGCCATTCCTCCAAATGCCGCGGCCACGAAGGCAGCTGGGTCGCCAACAGTCATACCTCTCGGAGGAATGATGGCTGCGGTGTGGACCTCGACCATACACAAAACGGCTATTGCTCTCATGCGGTCGATATGCGCCAGTCTCAACCTATCACCTCGTGAATCCTGCTACCTGGATCGAATTTTTTATCGCACAGGACAATTGCTCCGATAAGACCCTCCACGGTAGACCTACCGACCTCGTTCCTGTGATACAGAGTAATCCACGGTTCACCACTCTCAATTCTATCTCCCAACTGAACCTCCAAGATAGCGCCCACCGCGCGGTCAATCGGGTCACCAAGCTCCAATCTGCCTGTACCCATGTCTTGGCATACCAATGCTATCGATAATGCATCGATGTCCTGCACCCACCCACTTTCCGCCACACATAGACTCGTCGCATTAAGGTTGGAATCGATGAGACCCAGCCCAGTCATCAATGAGGAATCATTAGCAAAAATCGACGAATCACCGCCTTGGGCTTCGACCATCAGACGGAAGCAATTGAGCGCCGAACCGTCATGCAAAGAGTCGTGAACCATCAGGGCACCAATGTCGCGGTCTTCTGCCAGTCCTGTCGAGTGCAGTAGGAGGCCGCCCTGAATGCAAACCAGTTCCTCCAAGTCTGCCGGACCATTGCCGCACAACGCCTCAACGCTCTCGAGAACCTCGAGCGAGTTTCCGATGGCACAGCCTAGAGGAGCATCCATTGTTGATAGAACGGCTGTGGTCGTAACACCCATTCCATGAGATACTGCTACCATGGATTCAGCCAACTCTCTGGCCGCTGACTCCTCGGTCATGAATGCGGCCCGCCCGAACTTAACATCCAGAACTAAGGCCGACAGTCCTTCAGCGGCCTTTTTTGAGACTATCGAAGATGTGATGAGAGGAATTGAATCAATTGTTCGGGTGACGTCCCTGAGTGCATACATTCTGCGGTCAGCAGGGACCAGCCGCTCGGTCTGGCCGACCATCGCTATGCCGATATCGAGAACTTGTCTTCGAATCTGTTCTGAATTCAACTCAACACTTAATCCGGGAATACTCTCTAACTTGTCAAGCGTCCCTCCGGTGTGGCCCAAACCTCTCCCGGAGATCATCGGAACCTTGAGTCCGCAGGCAGCTAGTGCAGGTGCGAGGACTAGGGATACCTTGTCCCCAACTCCGCCGGTTGAGTGCTTGTCAACTACCAGTTGTGAAAATGTAGAATCCCATGATATGATCTCCCCCGAGTCTCTCATTGCTTCCGTCAGAGCTATTGTCTCGGCGTCGCTAATACCTTCGCTGTGGACCTGCTTGAGCCAAGATGTTAGATCATCATCAGAGATAGAACCGTCAACGACTCCCTCGACGAGGTCGCGGATGTCCTCGGACATCACTCCTCCTCACTTAGTTCGGTTCGAATCTCTTCCATGGTGTGCCCTTGGTCGAGCATCCACTGGACTTCATCTCTAGTCTCGTTGTCAAAGCCGAAACCATCCAACTTGATTGCACCGTGCTTACCGTCGTCACTTCCTTGGGTACGCGCACGTACATCCTCTGCGGACTCATCGAAACTAGTACCGGCTAGTATGGCCTTGTCTGAATCGGAATCATCGAATCGATATCCCGAATCATCAATCAGAATCTCATCTGTACCTCTCCTTGGTTGAATGAACATGGTTGCGGCAGCTGCCCCTAGACAAACAGCAGAGATTACCATCAGCCAGAACAGGAATGAGGCTCCCGGCCTGGATAGTGGGTCATCTCTGATATTGAAAATTCCGGATTCATCCTCTTCTTCAGGTTCTTCTCCAACCTCCTCATCTTCTTGCTCTTCAACATCGCTTTCATCATCTGTCGAGCCTTGTTCGCACCCATACTGCTCACCATCGGGAATTCCATTCTCATCGACATCACCTGAGTTCATCGATAACACAGGCTGCCGCATCACGCTGACAGCGAAAGCCGACTCATCACCATCTGGAATGCAGTCTCCGTCAGTGTCATCGGACAACGGGTCGCCCCCTAGTTGATATTCCTCGAGATTGTTGAGGCCATCCTCATCAGGATCAAGGGACTGCTCACTTAGCGCCGTTCCGAGGACTGCGGCAGAGTGCCTGTTTAGTCCGTACTCTAGTTCCCATTGATCTGGCATCAGGTCACCATCTGAATCGGTAGTAGAATCCAATCTGTTCCAGTCCTCTTCGAATGAGGCTGAGTAATCATCGGCTAGGTCCTGATGATGAATCAAAACACCCATCTCACGGTTCCGCAATGCAGCACTTGAACCCCAGTTCATGCTACCTACGAGAACACTGGAACCATCGATGATTGCACCCTTGTTGTGCAGTTTTACTATTGTATCAGAGTAGGCCATCAGACGGGCTGTAACATCGAGTCCCTCGGTTGCATTCCAGTCGGTATTGAACATATTGATGGCATCTCTTATTTCATCATCCCACTCAGCATAGAATCCGTTTAGCATTAGACGAATACTAACTCCCCTTTGTGCAGCTTCATGCAGAGCGGCGATTATTGGATTGTCACCAAATCCCCAGTACCAGTCCAGGTCCAGATACTGCACAGATAACTCGATCGATTGATCAGCAGATTCAATCATCGATACAATGCCCGACACGCAGTCATCAGGACAAGTTAGGAGCTGAGCATCAAAGGGCCCCTGGTGGTACTCTATGGACGTTAGTTGGCCATCATGCCATGGCTCCTCCATTTCCCAGTCGAATGTAGGAGAGTGCCAGGATGAATGAGGAGTAATGTGCAGATGCTGAGCGTTCTCATCCCATGCCATCCTTGACAGAACTAACTCGGCGGCAACTTGGGAGTTCAGAATAACCGACCACTCGCGGTTGCCCACCTCATCTGGTGGCACGCTGGTGTCCTTCCAGTTCCCCGACGAAATCCACACGCTCTCGGAGTCTCGAACTGCCACCTTGCTGTGGATGTAAGCGTATGGTGAGCTAATCTGAGTAGGATCCTCCATCCAAAGTACAGTAGCTCCCGCATCATGCAGTGCCTGAGCATGCCCTCTCTGGTTGTTGACCGTACTGCTCCCATCGAGAATCCCCTCTTCGAGCAGCAGGGTGACTTCTACGCCATCTGCAATCGCATCAAGGAGAGCTTGGGTTAAATCCGGACTCATGAATTGGTATAGGTGCAAATGGATTGAACTCTCGGCTGAATCAATCCATAGCTTCAGGTCATTGAACGCAGTATCTGGCCCAATTGAGGCAGATATGGACGAGCTTTCTTCTGTGGAGAAGTATCCTCCATCACAGAAGGTGGAGGCACCAATCCTAATCCATCTCTGCTCCCAATCAGAACCAGTATCGGTGTCCGGATAGTCCCCGCAACCCCTGCCTCGCATCAGTATTAGACCAGGAGTCCCATCTCCGGGGACCGATACGGCGGCACCCTCCCAACCATCTATCTCTGCGATTCCTCCGCCGAATGCTATTGCATCAACAACTGTACCGTTGGGCGCCTTTAGTTGCAATGCACTGCCAGAATCTACGAGCCAAGGCATATTGTTCAGGACCATGTTACCATCCAAGGCAGTGATTCCACCGTCAGCCAGCAGATTCACGGGATTTTCTGTCAACACTACTGAATCACCAGCTGCAATCTCAAGATCATAGAACGTTGAAACCCAAGGAGTGGTGGAGCGTATACGCTCTAATGTCCACCCTGAGAGACTGACCGGCTCGTCACCAGTATTAGTCAACTCAAACCAGTCGTTTTCCCTGTCAGGAACCTCTGCTGGCATTATTCGTGTGAACTTAATATCGTATTCTCCGTCCCATTCTGAAGGCTCAACTGGCGGGTCTTCATTTCCTGACTCCCCACCACCTTCTGAGTTCTCAGATCCAGGAGTGGGTTCTTCGGAGTCTACCCAGTCTGCAGAAGAATTCTCACTGGGAATCTTCGACACTCCGTCGGATGCCTCACCAGTTGTAACAGTGTGGACGATTTTCCCACTAGCATCCTTGAGGTACAGAGTCTCGCCAGCGTTGTTTAGGCGAAGAGTTCCCACCTCGTTCTCTGCGATTATAGCATAGTCTCCCGAGGCGATGACGTACGACTCGTCCAGATTCGAGAAATCTACCCAAGTAGAGGAATCGATTGGGTGAATCCAGCCTCCAAAGTCTTCTAGAGTCCAGTTTTGTAAGTTAACTCCTGATGGACCTGAGTTGTACAACTCGACCCACTCACCGTTTGGGAATATGCCTTGGTCAGAACCACCTGCATTCGGCATTATCTCGGTAATGCACACTCCCGTACACTCTGTCGAGCGACTTGTGGCATGGGCAGTTACACCAGTCTCACTCAGTCCAGATTCAACGACGGGATACAACGACATTAGCACAAGCATAGTTAGAGCAAAGGCCGCAGCACCTGCTCTCCCACGCTCACGCATGGTGCTGTGCCGCCCTTATCGGGATTCAACCCTTCGTGCACGCGTGCCCGCAGCCGGCTAAGCCGGCTGAAGACGCTATTCCTCGTCTCTTGACCCCATCATTCCGTAGACAACTAGGCCAATACCCGCGACATACATCAATGCAATTACAACATGCAAGTATGAGAGAGGAGCCCCAGCATCGCCACCGAAATTTGTCCATCCCATGGGGCCGAGGTTGTCACTGACACTTCCTCGGAATGAGTCCGCTGAGTCATCAGGGATATCGCTGAATGAGTGAATCTCGAACACAGGGACCACATCGTTGGAATTGAAATCCGGGTTCATCGAGCCGGGTCCGCGTAGATCTAGGTAGAAGGTAGCAGTTACCTTTCCGTACATCGGAGCGTTGGTAATTGGCTCGACCTTCATGTCGATGTTCGCACCCAGATATACCGGAAGAGCACCAGGCATAGCATCTACAAAGGTCGCAGAACCAATCAGCTTACCCTGAATCTGAGTGTTGGCTGGGTCTAGAGTTACTGTATGCTCAATCATATCAATTCCCTTGTAGGTAGTCTCTCCACCTACCTCAGACTGGGCAATTGCATATCCAATCAAGTTCACATTGAATGA
>CEUP01050540.1_pt1 | contig 10189 bp, 7 predicted proteins | sample 531371 | NCBI WGS metagenome assembly CEUP01 (sample SAMEA2622738, study PRJEB7988) | marine metagenome | biome: marine biome (ENVO:00000447); feature: marine epipelagic mixed layer (ENVO:xxxxxxxxx); material: "saline water (ENVO:00002010), including plankton (ENVO:xxxxxxxx)" | depth 150 m
ATCCAAGGCTATTTCTGGGAGAAGGGCTTCGCGTATTCCGACATACGTTTCAAGGCTCGCAATCGCCTTCGCAATGTCCGTATCTTTTATGTTGTTTGAAGCGAGCGTCCGCCTAACATCATGAAGCAACCCTCTGGCTTTCTGCTGCAACTTGTTTCTAATTTGATTGTTTGATGCGTTGATTTTCTTGCTCACCTCTTGGCGAAACATTGGATTATGTCTCATTAACGTATCCATACTCACTCCAACTCGTTGTTCTTGTATTGAGTGGATAATTATTTCACACAACAACTAAAACATCAATATTGTTGTTAATGCATGCGAGGGGTATAAGTTTGCTCTTGCGTTCGGTTATCTAATCCAGGTTGCACAACTGGAACATCGAGTTCATCATTTTTGGGAAAATACTTATCCCCTAATTCAACGAGGGATGTGGTTACCCCGTCAAGATGTTCCTTGCTTGGCTCATCGCCACTTAGCTTTTCTAATGTGCGTTCACTAAACACCTGGTTAATTTCGTGACAAACCATGAATTGCTTTACTGGGTCACGCTCAGTTGCGTTAAGCATAGCACTCATTTTTCGCCATGCGTCTCGCAACACATCCAACGTCTCGTTGTCAGTGATGCCGGCTTTAGAAATGCGTGCGCCAATGTCGTCTTTCAGTGAACCTGTCTTTGCATGTAAATAGGGTAAGTAGGTGTTTTTTGCTTGCGCCAGTCGATTGTTCAAGTCATCAACATTATTTTCATTCCAGCTTGAAATATCCTTACCTGAGAACAGTCTATTCCAAGTTATTTTCACCCAGGTGTTACTATCACTAGATGACGTTGCATTCGTTAAGGCCTGATACAGATTTGTCATCTGTTCGCGAGCGCTGATCAATGCAATTAATTTTAACGAAGATGACATCGTATCTTCTCGCTTGTTCTCAACTTGCGGAGGGCGTTTTTCACCAACACGAGCAAGCATCCCCTTGATGTTTTTTATATGCTCTGATGCTGGAACTCTACTTTTCGGAACACCTAATGGCTCATGCTTGTAGGTCAAAGACATTAGCGCTTTGATCATATTCTGCTCATCCCCACCAACACCTAGTGTATAAGCAGCTGATAATAAAGATTTCACAGATGAATCAAGCTGCCCCACGCCGCCGGATCCTATGCCAACCCCAGGCACCAGATTTCTACTACCACATAGCTCATGAAAATCTTTAATAAATCGTTTTTCGCAGTATGCTGTTTCGTTGATAAAGTATCTGGCCGCCATTACCAGATCAGATGGGTCATCCAGCACTTCGGACACACCGTCTTCACTGATTGAAATTTGGCTTTCATTGGACTTAAATTCACTTCTGCCGTGATTTTCCATCCAATAGATGGGAGTGCGCTGAATTTCCAGAAGATGTTCTGAAATCGCCTTAGGATTGTTACCAGAACGTTTTAACGCACCAGCAATCACTTCATCCAGCGGCTTTAATTCCAAATAAGTTATTTTAGAATCAATCAGTGCTGATGCGAGACGCTTTTCTATAGCAACATCTGAAGGCCCTTTGTTAAGTTCATCTCTCAATACGGCGGCCATTTTACGAAAATCTTTAATTTTCCCTGCGCCATCTAAAGAAAACTTTTTGCTTGGGACATCTTCAATTTTGAATGGGAATAGATCCTCAACTTGCCACCAGCCCAAAGAGTCGACCTTATGCCACTTACCTTCTTCACTGGTTTTTACAGCGGGAATTGTATCAGACAGGAAATAGAACGCACCGCCAGCATGTTTGGCCATCGCCTCGGCAATATCTAATTTTTGCTCTTCAGTAATGTTAAGCATGACAATCCCTGTCTCATATTCAAATCCATTGAAATGATATTATCACAGGGAAAGCAACTTAACGATAAATTCAACAACTATTATGTTGTTTATTTAATTAAAAATAGATTTTATTGCGTTGAGTAATTTCAATGCGGGAGATGATTTGCATGGGTAAGGTTTTGCGTCATTTGTCTGCGCAAAAGAACGCTGATTCCTTTCAATCTTTGCTTCTTGCCTCAGGTTAAACCTAACCTTATCTCGCTCTGAACGCGATTGTGGAGCTGGCTCACTGTCATCTCCTTCGAACAATGGTTCAAACCAGGCTAGTTCGTCCAGTCGTTCTCTAACCTGTTCTGGAGAAAGCTTAGTAAAGTCATCAACAATATCCTGCCCCCAAAGACCATCAGATCCCCCTCGCCTGACATGCAGGTGATCAACCAGGGCTTGCTTATCGTGACAATAAACCAGCTTGCCATCAGGGAGGCGCTCGGCCGACCCAAATAGTCTAACGGACAGTCTCTCTTCTCTACGAAGCAGTTTTCTCATTGGCTCATCATAAGAGAGCCATTTGGGCACATACGTCCCCTGTTTGATTGAAAATAAACGTTCTGTTAATTCTTCATTGTCCAGATCGTCAAAATCCTCAATCAAATCTTGCACATCAGTGCCTTCTGTCGTGATTTCATAAAAACTCAGTAACACAGAAAGTGCTGCTGATTCGGATTCTCTTATGTGACTAACCATAGCCACATCATCCTCGCACGCATGGACTTCGGGCAGACCATCGGTAACAAACCTGTTAAGGTCCGCACCAGTCAGTGCAGCCTCTTTCATACCGTCTGTCATAGAACTCCATTCTTTAATGTTTACAAATTAACGCTCATTGTAACACACTAAAAAATCGAATAAAACAAAGTATTTATCAAACCTTTCTGCCAAATATACTTCTTCGGTCATTTCTGTCCATGTCTGGCTCAAATGCTTTGTCGTTGATTAGCGCTTGCGCAGTAGACTGTTTCAAGTCATGAATTTTATCCTTTGCGACACTCTCTGGTGCAGGTGCACTTTCGAGATCTTCCGCATCAATCCCAATGGCCATTAGATGGGCTTTCTGTAGATGCTTTGGTGCCTGCTTTATTTCACGATATTCTTTCACCACGTTATCAAAAGCTCGGCTTTCAAGCTTATTAAACAAGGCCTCTGTAAACAGCTGTTGAGCACTCTGCGGTACTCTACCACCCGTCCAAGGAGTCATTGAACGATACAGGTTTGTCGCTATGTGATTAACCATAAATTCATGGTTAGGGTGAGGGTAAAAAAGTGTTGTCCCGCCCAGCGGCTTTGCTATCTTTTTAAGGCGAAGGAACATATCTGTTTTCCCCATACCAATTAAGCGAGCAACATCATTTTTTAATCCGCCGGCAAACGATACCGTCTGCTGAACAGCGCTGCCAGGCCCATACTTTCCATCCAGCTTGCTAAACTTATCCAGCTCAGCCCATAAGTTCTCGGCGTCATTCTGACTAAAATTGCCCTCAGAAGCTTTCACGGCAGCGGAAGCGACAACTGCGCTCAAGTGATAGTGAAAGTTAAACTCTTGCATCTGGGCAGTGACGGTCTCCCTAACCCCTTCAACAAGGCTATACCAGTCACTTTTTGCTGCTTTGAAGTTATCGATCTTTGATAAGAAAAAAGGTGCATCATCACCCATCGACTGGCGTACTGTTTCGGTAAACTTTACCAAACTATCTTTATTTGGCTGCAACAAACTAAGAAGCTCATCACTTTTCTCAAACAGGTGCTTGAAGTTCGCATCACGAAACGCAGGATCTTTAAGCATGCGATTTGAAAACTCAGTATCACTGCTTCCGAGAATTGCGCATAGGTGCACGATGTTTATTGCATTGGCGTCAAACGCCTCGTATTTATGCGTATCTGGAGGAAGATGCTTTCTTAACGAATCCTGCATTTTTGCGACAGTAGAATATGCCTTCTGAAAGTAAACGTTCTTTGACAATGTTGTTGAAAATTTCACGTACTCAGTCGGCGTTACATCATTATTAATACCTTGCTTCTTGATCTGGTTCGTCTCATAAAGCGCATCTCCAGTCGCAAATTTCAACGCCCCATATAGTGCAGCGCCACCGGCAACAGCGTACCAATTAACACTATCCTGCATCGTCAGTGCAAGGCCTTTTGAGAAGCTCGCATTAACTACGCCCGAAAGGCTAAGACCAAGCCCCATCGCTTTACCGGCCCATTTTGCAGCAAAGAGCTTTTCCTGTTGCTTCTGCTTCTCAAGCATCGCTCCTGTTGGCGAATTAATTGGCATGATGTCACTCCTTATTGATTAGCGCATGCTGCTGGGTGTAAGTCGAGGTGCAGATAGCGCGAGATCCATATCTTCCCTGTCCTCATGCTTCTTGGGTTTTTCAAGAACAAGCTGCAATTGCTGATCACGCATTCTAACTATGCGATTTACAGCATCCTGAATTTCGGACGGTGAGGTGTGCCCGTTCACCATGCTATCAACTGATTCCTTCAGTGAATTCATTTGAGGCGGCGTTAAATCGACACCATTGTCTTGAAGCTGCTTTTTCAATGCGGCGAAAATCATTTCGGCATCCTGCCCTTGCTCAGACATCTCAGCACCATTTTTGACAATTCGCTTCAGCGCTGGCGCATCCATGATGCTTTGTCCCATTTGCTGTGATGCTTGGGCCATTAAATCGGGTGTATGATGTTCGAGAGTTGTGGAAAGTGCTTTGGCTGACTGCAAAGACATATCACCATAATCACCATCGGTTAGTGATAGCACACTACCGTCAGTCATATGCATCAGGTTGGTGAGAACTTGGGAGAAGGCCATTTGGGCTTCTTTGGGACCCGTTCCTTTAGGTAGAACAATATCTGACACAACCAAGCCTGTTAACCCTGACTTGAGTTGTTGCTGGTATTCTGGCGACATGCCAGGCGCATGCATCGGTAAGTCTTCAAGCCTAAACGCCGTGAGTGGAACGGAAATGTTTTTTGACGAACCGTTTTCATCTTTAAAAACAACATCTACGGACAATTTAATTGGAGTTACGCTAGATGTATCAAAATCAGCCAGAGGCTTGTTCACTCCAGTTTTACCGATCATACCAAGAGAAAGCGTATCTCCGTTCATTGCAAGGTCAGGAACCCATCCTCTGCGCCCTAAAGATTCCACTCTTTTTGCGGCATCATCGAATGACTGGGCGATTTTCCCTACATCAACATTCCCGCTAGCCAAATTAGCTTTCAATTCAGATTTTAGTTGATCGATTCCGTAAGTTACATCCGGACTGCTGATATATCGTCCGAGCGCAACGGCCACCTTATCAACCAGCGCCACCGATTTTTGTGATGCTTCTATTGAGATTGAATCTCCAAGTACACCGCTTAAGTTCGGCAAAGACACACCTAAGCGTTCTTCAAAAATTGCGCCTAACCCTGCTAACTCTCTTTTACTCTGAGTTAAGACTCTTTGGGCAGAATCCAATTTATCGTCACGGCTTAAATCTTCCATAATAAACTACATTTCCATTGTTACATGACAATGATTGTATCACGCATTTGGCAACTGAAAATTGTGGCCGGCAACAAACTCGAACACGTCGAAACGCCTATTTTACGTTATAATCCATGTATCCAAGGAATGGAAACCTTCTTAGTAAAGGAAAGTATTAGATATGGAAATCAACTGGGGTCAATGGGTGATGTCAGACACCCAAAAGGCCAGCGTTGGTGCCGACCGCATGAATGTTGTCTGGAAAGAACAAGACATTATAAATGGACACATTCTACTTGCTGGTGGTTCGGGTGCTGGTAAAACCTTCAATATTAGAAAAATCGTACGTGCAATGGTTCAATCTGCGAGCCAATCCATACGTGTTCACGTTTTTGATGTTCACGACGACATTGATATTGAGGGGTGTTCTGAAGTCTTTTTTAGCGAGTCATCGCAGTTTGGCCTCAACCCTCTGAAAGTAGATCCTAACCCTCACACGGGGGGCGTTCGCAAAGCGATTCAGAATTTCATCTCCACTATCAACAAAACCTCACGTCAGTTAGGTGACAGGCAGGAGGCCGTTCTTCGAGCGTTACTAACCGATCTCTATGCTGCGAATGGATTTTATGCTGACCGCCCAGATACGTGGGTTCTTAACGATGGCGTTGATCGAAAATACCCGAAGAAATTCCCAACCGTCGAAGACTTGTATCGTTTATCTTCATACAAATACAAGGCTATGTTTGTTGGTGGTAACAATAAAACCGCAGCAAAGCTCGATAAAGTAAACAAGCATGCAATTAAAATGCAGCGGATGGCCAGAGAAGAAACAAATGTTGAAAACAATGAAAAGTTCGACCAGCTAAAAGAAGATGCCATTCATGCGTACACCGACTACGTCACTGCGATTAAAAGCGGGCGAGAGCTTGACGAACTTCTGAAGTTTGACTCCAAGACCACCTTAAAAAGTGTTCTCGACAGAATAGACAACCTTAAAAGCAGCGGTATCTTCCGGAACATTGAACCAGACTTCTCTGAGTATAACCCTGTTTGGCGCTACCGCCTTAAGGCACTGAGCTCTGACGAGAAGAAAATGTTCGTGTATTTCCGTCTCAAAGAACTCTATGACAACGCAATTAAGCGTGGGCCTCAGGAAAATATCGTCGAAGTTATCGTTATCGATGAGGCGTCGATGTTTATGGACCAAGATCCAGATAACATTATCTCAATTATGGCTAATGAGATCCGTAAATTTGGCACTGCACTGGTGTGTGCATCTCAAGCATTTACCCACTTCAGCTTGGACTTCATGGGGAGCACGGCTACCAAAATTATACTCGGTATAGATGAACTTCATTGGGAAAAGACATCTCGACAATTGCAGCTCGATAAGAAGTGGTTAGAGTGGATAATTCCACAACGTACCGCACTCGTGCAGATGAAGCGCCGCGTGGGTTTGAGCGACCCTACAGCTAAGGTAAAGTGGTTCGCAACAAGGCTAAATTCGGGGTGAAAATTAATTAGGTTTTTTGAAATGTGAAAATGAAAGGAATCGATATGAAGAAAAAAATTGTGGCGTTATCGCTTGGACTTATGCTTACTGGATGTTTTGATGAACCTACGTTTGATACCGCGAATGAAAACACGATTAGTGAGTCAACTTTAGAGATAACTAAATCAATGACTGCGTCTCAAAAGAACGAATTTTCACAGGCCGTCATTTATTTCATTGTCGGGGGGGCTGATGGCTTTCGAAATACTATGAGCTTAAGTAGCTCACCTTCAGGCGTTACCACTGAACTTATCAACATTCACTCTATCGATGGCTTAACAGCTTCTGAAATCATTGATAAGCATAAGGCTTATACTGAGAAAGATCGTGTCAATGCTGAACATCGAGCCGCCGAACGCAGAAAAAATGAAGCCGAACTCGATGCTGTTCTTAAGATTCAAGAAGAAGCAAGGGACTTGCTTGAGCGAAATCAGTTTGAAAAAGCGATTGCGAAATATGAATCATTGCTAAATTACAGCATTGGGGTTGAATCATCTCGATCTGGAATAATTGAAGCGAAAAATGCCATGACGTTATTTGAAGATAAAATGAATTACCTTGATAACGTCCAGATAACCGAATTCGTTGCAAAGCGACAAGATCAGGACGATGCAAAAAGTAAAATCACGGTTCAGATCAGCTTAAAGAATGCTGGAGAACGATCTTTAGATGACGTTAAAGTAATGGTTTACTTTAAGGATGAAAACGGCAACATAATTTATGAAGAAGATTTCTTCCCCATAAATAGTGATAAACCTTTAAAGCCCGGGTATGTTCAAGGGATGAGTGGTTACCATTATGGCCTTCGTAACGATATTCCTGGTTGGATAACTGGAAATGCCATCGCTAAAGTTGTAGATGTTACTTTCACTGAATAAAAACAAAACAGTCTATATCATTAAAACGATATAGACTGTTTTTATTAGCACGCAGCCTAAGTCACCTTCCCCTGCAAGGATAAAGATATTTTTGAATACTCAAATGGGCTCTATGCCATACTAAGGACGATTTTTGAGCCCATTTAGCCACTCTCACTATCTTAAAAACCCGCGCATTTACCACGGATATCATCAACAGCCTTTAACGAGCCTTTTAAGTCAAACTTGAAAAATACTGATTGCTGACCGTGCCACTGTAACTCCAGCAGCGCTGAGTCAGATTCGATGATTTTTTGTAAAATGGAATTTGAATTTTGGAAATGTAAGAATTTAGCACCCCATTTTTGAGTTAATACAACATTCTCAATAACATCATCCCATTTAATCCTTGTTCTAATTAGGTTATATCCATCCTTGGTTTCGTCGTCGGTTATGTTTGGAGAGTCACTGAAACCAACGTATACCCATTCATTATCTTTATTGCAGCCAACACCCAACCAGGCAGTAACGTTAGAGTATGGGAATGACATTCTTTTTGTTGGCTCTGTCGTAGTGGAATGCGCATACATTTCTAAATCCCCTGTCATCTCGTTCTGGGATGAAAATACCCTCCAAGACGGTTTAGGAGATGAAACTACCTTTACTTTAGATTCCGCTGACGCTTTGGCCTTCTTGTTCTCATTTTCTTCCACTTGGGTATTTGAAGAATCAACAACAGCCACCTGTTTTTCTGTCGCTTTGGTTGAGATGTTAGTTGTTTGTCCTGATACGTAGATCATGTAAACGATAAACACTAGAACTAACCAGGTGAACAAGGAAGTTTTCTTTGGGAGATTGACGCCACATTTTGGACATTTCTTTGCTTTGTCACTTACTTCTGCGCCACACTCTTCACATCCTATGAGAGCCATAATTTACCTCTGTTTTTAAATCCATTTAAACGGATAATAACATATAACGGTATATACAGTGTTCACCGTATATACTTTTATCGATGGTTTCACAGTTCATAAAAACCAAAACACCCTTGTTCACTTTAATCGGCTCTCCGTCGTCTGAGGCGACGACATAAGCCTTGTTGTCATAATAGCTTTTCTTCATCGCCGGTGAATGTTCAGCTATCGATGTTGCGATGTCTGAAACCAGAGGTAAGCTTCTTTTTGCTTCAAAGAGTGATATTTTATCTTTCATTCCCTGAAGTGCTTGACGTTCTTAAATCAGGCGTTTGAATGTATCATCCCGCAACGAACTGCTTTCATTCAAATGAAACGGCGAGTTGGCCCCAGCGACCCAACAGCCAAAGTGAAATGGTTTGCCACCAAGTTTAAAAAAAAGAGACGGTTAAACCGTCTCTTTTCAATTGGCTACATTAGTGCTTTATCGATGGTCTCATCGTGTCATCTGGAGTTTCTTCGCTTGGGAAAAAGTCACCGACAGCTTTAATGTCAGGTTCTTCATAGGCTTTAGGCTTAGACGACTCTGTCGTCCCAATCAACTGCTCCTTATCCCATATCATAGAAAGAGAGCCAGTATTCTCTTCCACTGGCTTATCCAACATCGCGGATACCATTTCTGGGTCGGATATCAACTCAAGTGCCTTGTCTACACCCTTCTCCAATTCAGATGCAGGTAATGCTTTGTCGTCTGGGAAAATAGCGTTCCAGTGGTGTGCCAAGGCGTTATCTTGTTCTGGAGACGGCGCATTTTCCTTCCACTGATTCAAGACGTCGCTACGTTTCGTCAGTAACTCGGCATATTTCAATAGAGGTTCAGTATCACCACCAGATAAAGATTTGGCGATAGGTAACAACCCTTCACGGATCCCATTTCTTGCAGATTCAAGTCGTGGCAGCTCTGCTAAGGGGTGAATTGTTCCGTTGCTCCCCAAGACCGGCATCATATTTTCAAGCAATGCACCTTGGCACATTGACATAGCCTCTGACAGCTTAGGGTCGTCTGCATTAACAGTCTGAAATGCTTCAAGGATCTTCGTGATATCCTTATTAACCTCAGTAGACATTTCATGGCGCTCAACACTTTGCTCATACCAGGCCTGAGACTTTCTAAAGTTTCGACTCTGATTCAATCCATGAAATTCAACTTGGGCGAAATTTAACTTTTCTTCAGGGGTGACACCTTCCATCGAATCAATCACATCTCGCCATCTCTTTTCTACCCAATCCATAACATCAGGCAGTTCGACTTCATCCCCACGAAAACATTTATCGATCAACTCCCCCTTAAAGGCCTCTAACGCTTTAGAAGCTACACTTTCATCCAATTCAGGACTACTCTTCGAAATCTCAGGGGGCAGCGTTTCCTTTTGCTCTGCAACGACATCAACATTATCCTTAGATTGGGGATCTTCCAGCGCTGGAGCTTTTACCGCTTCAGGCTCTTGTGCTGGTTTCTGCTG
>CEUP01050401.1_pt1 | contig 10177 bp, 8 predicted proteins | sample 531371 | NCBI WGS metagenome assembly CEUP01 (sample SAMEA2622738, study PRJEB7988) | marine metagenome | biome: marine biome (ENVO:00000447); feature: marine epipelagic mixed layer (ENVO:xxxxxxxxx); material: "saline water (ENVO:00002010), including plankton (ENVO:xxxxxxxx)" | depth 150 m
ATCTTACGTGCTTTCTCGGTGTGAACATTTTCCGACAAGATGATTGCATCGACATTATATGAAAGCAGTGAAGCGATACTTTTCTCTTCCAACTCTTCACTATAGCCATAGTGGGCAATCATAGTTTGGTAACCCGCAGGCGTTGTCACGGATTCAATTCCGCGAATCACCTCGGCAAAAACCTGGTTGGTTAACGACGGAACCAGCACACCAATCGCATTGGATTTAGCGTTGGACAATATGTCCGGAGCTCGGTTAGGGATATAGCCCAGATCTTCAACGGCTTGGTTAATTTTATCTTTCAGTGATTCAGAGACTTGAGAAGGATCGCGCAAGCAGCGGCTTACGGTCATTTTTGTTACGCCTACTCGGTCAGCGATGTCTTGTAATGTGGGTCTTTTTTTCTTATTGGCCATGACAGAGTCTATCAACTTCTTACTGATGTTACTGGTAACATGATACCTGTGAATGAATTATTTTTTGTTGTCACAGATAACAAAAAAGCGCTCACATTACTGTGAACGCTTTATTTCTATACGCTGATTTGAGTTCGTTCGTCAGCGCTCCACGTTAAGTGGTATTTGTTTGCTTCGTCCTCATCAATACGAGAGTAGCTGTGAGCACCAAAGTAATCTCGCTGTGCTTGGAGCAAGTTTGCTGGTAGCACCTCGCATCGCAGAGAGTCAAAGTAGCTAAGCGCAGAGCTAATCGCTGGCATAGGAACACCAGTAAGCGCCGAGTTTGCTACCGTTGCTCGCCAACCGAATGAGCGATTATGCACTTCTTCAACGAAACGTTGAGCAAACAGCAGGTTTTCGAGTTGAGGGTCAGCTTGATAAGCCGCTGTAATATCTTGCAAGAACACCGCTCGAATAATACAGCCTGCACGCCAGATTTTGGCAATATGTGCAAAATCCAGATCCCACTGCTCTTTAACCGACATGGCTTTCATCAAGTCAAAACCTTGCGCATAAACCGATAACTTGGCGCAATACAGCGCTTCGTGCAGTTCGGCAATCGTCTCTTCATTGTTCATTCCACAGCTTGGCTTCACATGAGTTTTAAGTCGCGAAGCAGCCAGCATTCGAGTTTGTTTCTGACTGCTCTGTGCTCGTGCAAAGACCGCTTGAGCAATCGTTGGCGCTGGCGCACCTTCTTGCAAACTGTTCACTGCAGTCCATAGACCAGTGCCCTTTTGACCCGCTTTATCGAGAACCACTTCAACAAACGGCTTTGATGTAATTGGGTCTGACGTTTGCAAAATCTCTGCGCTGATCTCCATCAAGTAGCTATTCAGAACCCCTTGGTTCCATGCCTCAAACACTTGACCGATTTCTTGCGCTGGCATGTCCAGCACCTCAGACATAAAGTGGTAAACCTCACAGATAAGCTGCATGTCTGCATACTCAATACCGTTGTGAACCATCTTTACGTAATGACCAGCACCAGCAGGGCCTAAATAGGCTGCGCATGGTTCACCTTGTTCAAACTGACCAACAGGCAAACCCTTTTCATCCACTTTTGCGGCGATCGCTTCCCACATTGGCTGAACGTAGTTCCATGCTGCTCTGTCACCACTGGCCATTAATGCCGGACCAGTGCGGGCACCGACTTCACCACCAGAAACGGCTGTTGAGAAGAAGCGCAGTTTGCCTTGGTATTTTTGCTCACGAGCTTCGGTGTCTGTCCAGAGGCTATTGCCGGTATCAATAACAATGTCTTGTTGCTCTAGGCCAGCGTCAAGCAAGTCATCAATGACTGACTCCACGATTGATCCCGCAGGAACAGACAGCGCAATCACACGAGGTTTAACGAGTGATTCCAGTACCTGGCTTAAGTCGGTCGCGTTAACAAACTGCCCCTTACCTGCTTGTTGAATGAGCGCCCCCGCTTCTTGCTCAGCACGCTCTCGGTGAACGTCGCTAATGTCGAAGCCAGTGACATTAAAGCCTTGGTCTAGGAGGTTGAGTGCTAAGCTTTTACCCATTACACCTAAGCCAATCATCGCAATGTTAGACGTACTCATGATGCTGCTTCCTCTTTTTGCTTAATGGCGTTTAATGCATCGCTAATTACTGCTTTTACCTCTTGAGCAATATCGATAAACAAGGCTTCGTCTTGGCTTGGCTCAACCAAGGCATCAAACTGGCTTTGAAGCATCACCTCACCATTGAAATAGTGGTTTTCTCTTGCTTTGTGGCGATTCCAAATGGTGTCAAAGTCACCTTGAAGATAAACAATCACTAGCTCATCGTTGTTGTGGCGCAGAATGTCCCGATATGCAGGCTTCAAAGCTGAGCAAGCAATCACTGCACTGTCGTTGTCGGTATACACTTTATTCAATGTCTCCAGCCAACCGATACGGTCATCATCCGTTAATGGAATACCCTGAGCCATTTTTTCCACGTTTGTTTGTGGGTGGTAGTCATCCCCATCGTGGAAAGGAAGATTAAGAGCGTTAGCAATCTCACTGCCAATCAAGCTTTTTCCGCAGCCTGATACGCCCATTACTAAGATTTTTTTCGCTTTCATTGGACAACACTATCCTTAGCCTCCAACTATCACTGGAGGCTGTCACTATATTCTTTGGTTATTTCGAGTTATCTAAAGTGGAGGTTTATTTCCACCACATCGCTAGCTCAGGGAAGGCAATCACAAGACCAAGAACCAGAACTTGAAGTCCGATAAATGGCAGCAGTGATGTAAAGATTTCACCTAGCGTAATGTCTTTTGGCGCAACCGACTTTAAGTAGAACGCGGCTGGGCCGAACGGTGGAGATAAGAACGACACCTGCATGTTTAGACAGAAGACAACACCGAACCAAATTGGGTCATAACCAAGGCTCATGATGATAGGTACGAAGATTGGCATTGTTAAAAGCGCGACCCCCACCCAGTCAAGGAACATCCCAAGTACCAGTAAGATCACCATCATAATGAGAAGCGTTGCTAGTGGGCTACCGCCACTTAGGCCAAGAATCACTTCTTCTACAAAATCGATACCGCCCATCAGGTTGTAGATACCCACCAACGCACTTGCGCCAATACCGATCCACATGATCATGCCACAGGTACGCATGGTCGCGATGGCACTCTCTTTCAGCATGTTGAAGTTAAGCTCACCTCGAATCGCCGCAGAGATCATGATGCCGACAACACCTAGCGCCGAAGCTTCTGTTACTGAAGCCACGCCAGTGTAAATACTGCCCAGAACCGTCGCTACAGAAAGCAGTGGGAAAAATAGCGCTTTAAAGTAGCTTGGCTGATTAGCCATGTCTTCCGCCATCTCTTCATCACTTGGCAGTGGTGCAAGAGAAGGGTTTAACTTACAACGAATCAGAACGTAGCCGATGTAACAGCCCGCAAGAATAAATGCTGGTAGGAATGACGCTTTGAACAGGTCACCAATGGATACGCTCGCCGTCATACCGTAGATAATCAGTACAATTGACGGAGGCAGCATGGTACCTAACGCACCACCAGCACAGGTGGTACCAATCGCGAGCTTACGGTCATAACCTAGGCGAAGCATTTGTGGAAGAGCCAGAATACCGAGTAGCACGGTTTCACCGCCAATCACACCAGACATCGATGCCAATAGTACTGCAACGAGTAACGTCTGAACCGCTACGCCACCGCGTACTCTGCGCCCTACTGACTTCATCGCATCAAACAAGTCTCTTGCAATACCAGAGCGGTCAAGCAGTGCTGCCATCAATACAAACATCGGAACCGCGAGGAAAACGTATCCTGAAGCAAAGCTATAGGTACGGCTCGCAATCAAAGGTAATGCATCAGGACCAAACCAGAACAGCGTGAAAAAGATAGCAACGAAACCTGTTACGAACGCAAGCTGCATACCGGTGAGTAGCAAGCCGACCATCATAACCAGCATGAGGATACTGCCCCATGCGATGCCAATAGAAGATAAATCAAACATCGTCTTTCTTCCCTAGACCTACAATCTCTTGGATGAGGTGCAATACAAACTGGACAACAAGAACACAAAGACAAACAAAGATGATGCCTTTCAATAAGGCTGGATACGGCGCGTTAAGAACCGAGCCAGAAGTTTCAAGACGAAGGTCACCCCAAGGTGTAAACCAAGATTCTTGAACCATTGAATAAGAGGCGTACGCCAACATACCCGCAAACGCTAAACCCACAACATGGTGAACAAGGTTGAGATATTTTCGAGTTTGAGCGGAAACTGAATCATAGATAAGAACAACTCGAACGTGTTTGTTCGCAGCGAACGCGTAAATACCACCTACGATGAATAGTGAGCCACCAACAAACGAGGCGGTTTCATGTACCCAAGTCGTTGGTGCATCGAAGGCATAACGCATGACGACTTCGTAAAAAGAAATCAGTACCGTAAAGATGAACAACCCACTTAATAGATTACTGATTTTAATAATGGCTCTATCAAGGATGTTTCTTGGTTGCTCTTCTTGCTCTGGAGGCGTGTGGGGAGTGTTATCAGTCATAATTGGGCAATCCTGAAAAAAACAGGAGGGCTTTCGCCCTCCACAGAGAAGCTAAACAAATGCGAGTAGCTTAAAGAAGACCATTCGTCTCTAAGAATGTTGTTACAGAGTCATAAACTTTTTGCGCGTTAGGAGAGCGCTCCGCAAACACCTTCCACTGACCTTTAGCAATCTCACGGAACTTCTTACGCTCTTCGTCAGACCAGTTGTGAATGGTGATTTCTGGGTTAGCTTGCGCCTCTTTCACAGCCGCTTGGTCAGCAATCTTCAGTTGAGTCGTCATGTCGTAAGAGAAGTCACGTACTGAGGTTTGCAGGATTGTTTGCAGATCCGCTGGCATCTTGTCCCACTTCTTCTGTGAGATTGAGATATCAATCAGAGGCAGAGAGTGGAAACCTGGTTGAACTGGGTGAGTAGCGATGTCGTTCATGCCCGCTTTTTGGTTCGTCGAGAATACTGTGTAGTCCGCGGCATCAATAACGCCTTTGCTTAGACCAGTAAACACTTCTGAACCTGGTAGGTTAACCGGCGTAGCACCTGCCGCAGCGAAGACTTGCTGAACCAGACCTTCTGGTGCGCGCAATTTAAGACCTTTTAGATCATCAACACCGTCAATTGGCTTTTTAGAAATAAATGACTCAACCCCCGTTGTTGACGCACCAACAAACTTCACGCCATAAGGAGCGTAAAGCTCAGTCATCAACTCGTTACCACCGCCGTAGTTCATGTATTGCAGCAGTTGGGTTGTTTCTGACCATGCACCAACCATGTTACCGATCAGACCAAACGCTGGATCTTTACCAGAGAAGTAACCCGTCGCAGTGACTTGGCCATCTAGGATACCCATTTTGATTGCGCCCAGTGTTTCAGTGTGTTTTACCACTGCCCCCACTGGCAGAAGGTCAATATCAATTCGACCGTTAGACATAGTCTCTACACGTTCTGCCCAATTTTGCTGAACCTTAAAGTTAAGATCGCCCGATGGATCAGACGATTGAATTTTCAGCGTGAAGTCAGCAGCAAGCGCAGACATCGAGAATAGACCAGTCATTGAAGCAGCAAGTAGAGTTTTCGTCATTGCTTTCATAGTAGGGGTTCCTTTATTCGTTTCAGTTATCCAATCTAGCCGGAATGACTCTTGGTGACCTACCGGTTGTAGTCATTATGTTACCGGTAACGTTAGAAGTCATGTTACCGGTAACAATATGTGTTTTACTATGACAATTGTCACATTTGTCATTTACTACTACTAAGGAATTAGCAAACTTATAAGGAAGTGTGATTTAGAGCACGGGATTTCGCGCAAACGTTAAAATAAGTGCATATTGAGCCTTACTGTTTACGGAACACCCAAATAGGGCCGATAAGCAAGAATTGAAGATCTTCAAAGAATGAGGGCTTTTTCCCTTCTATTTTATGGCCGATAAACTGGAACAGCCACAACACCGCAAACAGGCTAAGTGAGACTAGTAACACTGGCGCTTGCATAAGCTCCAATGACCAAATCAACGAAATACTGGCTAAAGTAAAACCAAGCATCATGATGAAAACGCTCAGCGATAGGCGAAAATAAAACACGAGTACAGGTACGCTTGCAACCCATACCCAATTGAGCCTCAAACCGTATAACTCAATCACGGGGATCGACCAGATCAGTCCCACTACCGAGAGAAAAATACCCGGTACCGCAACTTTATGAATCTTTTGATTAATTGGGTTTTGGTGGCTTTCGCCGTATTCAGATAGCCACTGAGACAATTCTTTCATAGCTGTCACCTTGATGGTAAACATACTATGTCTATAGCACGCTTTGCTAAGATTTGCCCAATGGCTCAACTAGTTAACATGTACTCTTTGTGATTGACGACGCTTTTCTTGATACATACGCGCATCAGCAACCTTCAACATATCTTCCAAAGTCTGAAAGTCCGGGTGATACAGCGCATAACCCACACTAACATGGACATGAATCAGGTGCTGTTCAAAGATGACAGGGCTATGACAGATCGCTTTCTGTAATTCTATGTTTATAACGTCAATATCTTCCGTTCGAGTGATCCTCGGTAACAAGATTAAAAACTCATCACCTCCTATTCGCGCGACGACATCCGACCCTCTTAACATACTCTTGATCCGTTCTGCTGTCGCAACTAAGACTTTGTCTCCCGCTGCATGCCCATAGCTATCGTTAATCGCTTTAAACTTATCAAGATCGATATTAAGTATTGCAAAGCTTTCTTTCACACCATGCTTTTGAGCAGCTTGAAACTGATTCTCAATGGTGTACATAAAGTAACGTCGGTTAGGTAAACGCGTTAACTCATCTTGAAGTGAACGTTTGTTCGCAACGGCATACAATCGATAAATCATACCAAAAGCGATCGCTAGTAATACAAGCATGGGATAGCCAATCAAGCGAACAGCGTGAACACGATACCACTCTCCATTATCCAACAAGTCTCGTTTTGTGCTTGCAGCAATCAGCCAACTGCCATAGGGAAAGTAAACGTGCTCTTGAGCAAACGACTCAACATAAACGTTCTCACTTCCATAAAAGTGTTCTCCGTCACTGCCGCTACTATCAACACCCCGCATTGCCAAATTGTATTTGTGTTCAAACTCCTCGATACCAGCGTCTCGAAACAATGAATCCAAATCAATCACAACACTACATACGCCCCAATAACGACTATTATACGGAGGATCTTCATAGATAGGGACACGAGCTATTAACCCTCGACCTCCCTGCACCAAGTTTACGGGCCCGGCAATGAAAATTTCCTGTACTTCCTGTGCTTTTCTAACCGTACGCCATTGATTAGGGATGGTTTTGTAATCTAGCCCTAACGCTTTTTCATTACCTTCTAGTGGGTAGATATGCCTAATGACATCATCAGGTGCAAGTCCAATGTTCCTTACATGGCTGCTTTTACGCATAATGCTTGAGGCAATAAGACTCCAACCGGAAAACTCAAACTCAGGGTTAGCGGCTACAAGTGCGGAAAGGCCATTCACCACATAGATATCAGAAACAATCGCAGCTTCTAACTCTGATCGTATGATTGAAAGTTCTTCTTTAGCTCGACCCAACAAGCTGTCACGCATAAAATTCTTTTGGCTACGATCTACGAGTTCAACAAATCCGACTGCTAAAAAACTGATTACCAAGACAAACAAATACGCAGACCAATGCCTGCTCATCCGATACTGCATTCTTACCCCGAAATATTGGCAAAATGGCCAGACTATCCTTTTTCTGATAGTTGGCTACACGGACATCATTGTGCACCGCATTAGTTTTTAATATTTTTATCAATATATAAAATCTACATCACTATGATCGTTTTTTCACCAAAAACTACTCAAATAGTCGTAACCCAAAAGAGGAGCCTGTACCAATCTGTGAACTCATCATGCAAAGATGTTCGTCATGGATGTACGATATTTTGCTTGTATCTGACAGCCTCTTTACATCAGTTTGTTCAATGCCTGATAGACTAATCTTTAGTTTGAATTCATCCCTAACGGACCATGCTAAAGCTCGACTGAACTACATCTTAATGTGGGCTTGTTAACTGGAACTGGTAATAAAATGCGTCTACAAGTACTGGCCCTTTGCTTAGGGCTCTCTTTTCTACCAAGTGCCTTTTCTTCTGAGAGTTATGAAGAATCTGCAGATCTCATCAAACAGACCTATGAAAGTCAATTGTATACCTTGCCAGCATTCAAGGAAGGACACTACGGCTTGAGGATGTATCGCCAAACTCTTGATAAAAAATACTCTGCCGCGGTCTGGAGTGATATGGCGCGTGTTGCGAGTCGCTTAAATCGTTTTGCTGCGGAAGTTAATACACCCGAACAGATACTTCTCTATTCGGAGAAACGTATTGCCGGATATCAAGATGATACAGATGAGAGAAGCTTACGTAGATACACTGTCACCAAACACATGCCTGAATACCTTTATCTGGGCGTCGACCTCTTAGGCTCTATGGCTAGAGCAAATGAGTATGGACTCAAACACAAAGAAGATAAGAAGCTACGTCAGGTAATTCGTCGTTACGATTTCAGTAAATACGCGACAGATCCTGAAATGATTAAAGCATGGGCAGCACAACTTGCCAATCAAGTGTTTTGGCTTCGTCAATTAGGTGAACAAGATGTCGTAGACCCTTTTATTCAAGCGTTTAGAGCAGCCTACCCCGACAGCAAAGACAAAAAGCTATCAAAACAACAATACGGCAATAAACTTTATGGTTTAACACATATTGTTTTCGCAGACTCACAATATTATCAGCGCAAAGTGAGCGAAAAGCAGTACCAATGGATATTCGATTACTTTCGTAACAACATCGACACTATTTTGCTGCGCGCAAAAGAAGACATTATTGCAGAAGTCGGTATCAGCTTCCTACTTGCAGGTTTAGATGACGACCCAGTTGTCGAGAAAACTCGTGCAGCAATCCAAAAATCCATTGTCGTTGATCGAGGTATGATCCCATCTGTATCAGGGGAATTTGACTTAGCGTATGGGGAACATCGAAATGTTTTGGCAATCATGCTACTTGATTGGCAGAAGGTAAACATGGCTCCAACTGTTACCGCTCAACCAAAAGTGTTTTCAAACCTGCCTTATGGCCTAGAGAAAAAGTAGTCGATTCATTTTCTGGCTGGAAGTTGTCCAGCCAGATAAACGAGCCAATTATTTGAACTCATTAACAAGAATGTCAAAAAACGTTATACCAATTAATTATAACGACGCATGTATTTTACTTTAAATGGAATACAATCAATAACTTAGCAACGCCAAAAAAACCACATCATCAATTTTTATTCCGAATATACAACAAGTTATTCGTACGCCAAATTACTGCCTCACCTCTCAAGATACCCAAATAAACAACAACTTGCATAATAACCACACCCCCTTTATTGAAGCGAAATCACAATTAAGGCCTAGACTATATGCAAGGAATACCAAATTTAGGACAAGTAGCTGATGGGTAATTTTGTAGGTCGTCACTTAGCAGAGATGGCAGACCTTCGTTCTGTAAGAAAATACAAAGTAGTGCAAATATGTTCAGTGGTGTCTATCTCGATGTTACTGCTTTACGGTTTGTTACACTTGTCCAATGCCAGTACTTTGTTTGCAGCCATCAACCTTACCAGCGCGCTTATCTTAATTATCAACTTGGCATTGATTTGCAAGCATCAAACCACAAGGTTTGGCGATCTTGTTTTAAGCTGGGTCCTGTTGTTTCAGGCAACCATGTTACTTCTATATGGCGTTCATGGGCCAGGAACATTAGTATGGCTGTACCCCATACTCGCAGCTGTGATCTTTTCTAATGAATTTAGAATTGGATTGATTTATAGCCTCGGCTTTACCGCTTTAGCACTGTTTACGGTTTATGGGAACCACGCGACCACTTTAGGGAATCTATCTCCGGATCGATTTATCATCAGTTTATTTGCACTTTGTCTGCTCTGTAATACTTCTTCTTACTACTACGATAAGGCTGTGGGCTATATCCAATCATTGTATAAAGAAGGTATCGAAGACCTTGCCTATTTTGATCGTTTAACCGGACTCGCCAACCGTTGGAGCTTTGAGAATTGGGCCAGCGAGAAGTTAGAAGAAGAACGGAACGCAAATACCATTACAGCGATGATTTTTATCGATATCG
>CEUP01015723.1_pt1 | contig 10074 bp, 8 predicted proteins | sample 531371 | NCBI WGS metagenome assembly CEUP01 (sample SAMEA2622738, study PRJEB7988) | marine metagenome | biome: marine biome (ENVO:00000447); feature: marine epipelagic mixed layer (ENVO:xxxxxxxxx); material: "saline water (ENVO:00002010), including plankton (ENVO:xxxxxxxx)" | depth 150 m
TGCTTTCTGACCTTTTTTTAAAAAATACTGCTCGAATGTGTCCCACCGTTTAGTCGTGCCCAATCGCCATTGCTCAATTTTATTTTGTTCATCAGTAAACCGGATAAGGTCTTGAGGGTGAATATTGTTTGCGAATGCAGAAAATGCCGATGCTAGGAGCAATAAGCAGCTCCATAGAAGAGTTTTCATTGTGACGCCCTTTGCTTATCACCTAGAATGTTTGAGGCTTGTAACCAATGAGCGGTATTTGAATTAAGTAACCCGTCACATCATGCTGTTGCTTTACAAGCTTTGCGGCGAGCTTACGCATCTCAATACTTTTCTTTAATTGCTTTGCAAACACCTCGTTGCTAGCAAACAAGTATTCGTTGTTATTATCTGTATCTATGGGCGTATCAAAGAAAAATAAGGCATATCGCTTAGCATCTCTGATATCAATATTGGTAAAACTAACAATCTCAGCCAAAGTCAATTTAACGTCCATATGCTGTACGTTCAGAATGGGTTGCAAAGCAGGCTTGAGTGATTTCGCTTCTTCATAAGACAGCCATTGCTGCTTTTCAAGATCGTATAAATACGCGGTTCGGAAATAAGCATTTGAGCCATACTTTAGAAAGAAACTTTGAAATGTATCAAATCGTTTTGTGGTACCGAGTTGCCACTGTTCAGTTTTATTATCTTCGTCGGTGAAAGTGCTGGCATGTGAATAGAAATTGCCAAGCATCAAAAAAACAATAAATAGCAATACTTTAACTTTTAACATACTTTTAAATACTCCTTTAAAATAGCCAGCATTCGCTGGCTAGATAATCCAGTTATATGATTTAACAAGATATGATGCAGCGATTATCCTCATTACAGATTTTGATGCCTGATGGTGTTTCAACTATTGAGGGACAAACCCAACAGAAGGAATTCGAATAAGGTACCAGGGAATATGCCTGTGCTCTTTAAAAACATGCGCTGCAAACTTCCTCCTGTTGTAACCTTTTTCTAAGTGTTTACGCATATTAGCTGAATTAAAAAATTCGTATTTACCATTATTAGCTTTAGATAAAGGTGTATCGAAATAGAAGAAAGCATAACGATGAGATGTAGGTAATTTAATATTTAAAAAGCTTTCTAACTCTTCTTGTTTTATCTTTATTTTTGAGGATTTTGACAACACAGCTTTTGCAGAAGGTACTAATGATTTTGCTTGTTCAAACTCGAGAATAACTTGAGACTCCTTGTCATAGATATAACCCACTTGATAAGCAGGAGTTAGCCCTTTTGAGATAAAAAATATTTCAAAAATATCAAAACGCTTTGTAGTACCAAATTGCTGCCACAATTCTTCTTTTTTATCACTCTCAGTCAACATTATTAAATGATCGGGGTGGGGGCTTGAGAATGCATGACAACTCGCCGCACATAAAACAATTAGCAAATAATAAAGTCTTATCATTAGTAATCTTTCCTTAGAAATAGCCAGCAAATTTACTGGCTAGAACACATATAAAGTTAGCATTGAATTACACAAGGGGCAGACTCAGAACACCTTTTAGAGCCTCCGCCATTTAACTCTACAGTGCAAGCAAACTCATCACCATCCCACCCGCACTCACTATCACCACACGCTGCATATACACCGTAACTTGCACTACTTAATACCAGTGCCACTAACGTGGCCTTCATTGCTTTTGTCATTTTTAAATCTCCGTATAAATTAACAATTTTCCCTATATAGGGAAAGGTCAAAATAACAGCAGAACAAAAAAAAGACAACAATAAATAAACAATTAATTTACAACAAGCGTTCAAGGCTTGTCTGTAGGTTTCGATGAGTTCGAGGTGAAACTTTAAATGGGAGCTGCGTATTAAGTTACCCTTAATCAGGTATTACTTAGGAGGTTAATGTGGCTAACATTGAAGTGAACCACATAGAAAGAAAAGTATTCTAGAGTGTGCTATTTGAACTTTACTTGTTTATTACTGCGCTGATAGCTACGTGACTCTGGCGCAGTCCATTCACCATTTTTTAAATATTGGGTCGAGACTTTAAACTCACCATCAACGAACTGGCTGGTGGATTTCACTTTGGTGATGCCATCTTTGTTTCCTGTTACGTCTTCATAAGCCAAAAATGCCCCATTGGGTAATACCTCCATGGTGCCTTGAGTATAAAAGCCTGCGGTTGTGAAATAGTAAAACACTAAGCTTTGTTTTGTTTTATCCCAGAATATCAATGATTCACCACCATACATGCCATCATTGATTGAGTGCAGGGTGCGAATAGCTGTGCCATTCAGTGCGCGTTCCCACTGACTGACATCTTGCATGGCAGGTTGACCTTTTGGCACAGCAAAGTCTGCCTGCCAAGTACCAAGGTAAGGTTCAAATACCTGTAATTCTTTTGCCAATGAGCCTGCCAATGTGGGTATGCTGAATAACAGAGAAATGATTAATATAAATGCTTTTTTCATGTTGTTATGTCTTTCTAGGCAGTTTGGAATAGTTATGTTAGTCAGCATTTGATGAATAGACAATAAGCAAGAAATGGAAGCTGTTCGGTTAAGGTGGAGATAAAGGCTGATCCGACATAAAGTCGGTAATACCGAGATTTAGGGTGAGTTCAAACAGTTTTAAACATGATTGTTAAGCACAAAAAAAGCACTGTAGAAACAGTGCTTTTTTAACGTTGAATTGCGATAGCCTGTTAGTGGCTTTGGCCTTTGTCTGCCGAGAAATATTTACGGCGCATCAAGTCATGGATCACCAGTTCTTGCTCACGACCATAGGCTTTAAACATACGGTTGTTATGCATGTGTAGCAAAGAGCTCAGCAGTGAGTCTCGACTACAGTTGAGCTTGTCTTCTTCTAGCATCTCATTGAGCTGCGCGACCACAGGTTGTGCTTGCTGTTGCCATAAATTAAGTAGTTGAGCAATCGCGTTTTGGGCCTCATCGTCAGGTAACTGAGTCAAGTCAGCGAGTTTCACAAAGTCATCTTCTAACTGAGTTTGGTAGTCGCGGTAACGATTGCCTAGCTGCTTACGCAAATGACTGGTTTCGTTAAATTCATTACCAAAACCTGCTCTCAACCCACTGATTAAATTAAACTTGCCTTCATCATTGTAATTGAACAAGTTAAGCAGTTTATCGGTGCACTGCAGCGCCACACGCCAGCGAATGTCTTCACCATACTCGTCAATTAAGCCACAAGTACGGGCAATTAATTCACTGTCTAGCATGAATAATGACTCAATCAGTGCCATAGACTCTGGACCACCGTAGCGCTCAACTTCGCGTTCATAAGTCATTAGCTCGACCTTGTGTAACTCGCCCGACTCAACCATAGGATCGAGTAACTGATTCAGCTTAGGTAACAACTGACCACATAACTTGCTTGGCTCGCCATAGAAACGCAAACGTAAATGCCAGTCAGGATCGCCATAGCGAATGAAGAACCATTTTTCAAAATCACCTTGCTGCTCAGCAATAAATGGCAATAACTTTTCTGTTAATAGCTGCTCGACGATTGAATTACCTGAGTAAATTTTCAAGCTTAACCACTCTGAGCCAGCACTAAAGCGACGTTTAATCGGCTTAGCTGTGATATTTGCAAGTGGATCGTCTGAGAAATGGTGATGTATTGGCGCATTGCCATTGAATAATGGGATCACCATTTCGTTGTTGTAGTGCTGACCTTGATTGTCGACAACACGCGAAGCATACTGCGTCGTTAGCACTTCTTTTAATTCAACGCGAGGTTGCCCCTTGGTTTCTGATAGTAATACCGCCAGCATGTCTGGATGACGCAGGTCTAGCTGAAGTACATTATCGGCCATGGCATAACATACTTGTGGATCAAGCTGATACTTGGCCAATAATGCCTCTAGCTTTTCAGATGAGAATTTGCCGTTTTTACTGATGGCTTCGAGCTCTTTACGTTCAATACGCCACGTTTTTTCATTTAAGATCAGATTATCAAGCATCACTCTAGGCACAAAAGCGTCATTGGCGGTGCTACTTGGCATGCCGAAGTTCGGTGCGCGGCCTTCTTGGTGTTGCAGCATGCATAAGAACTTATAAGCACTAAGACTACGCGCTGAGTAGTTATGTGCACATGATAAACGAGGGATGATCTGCTTATTTAAACGCTTGCTCCACAGTTTAACTTTTTGCCCTTCAACCCAGACAAATAAATCACTGAGTGGAATTTGATATTCACTGTCTAAACTACTGTCGGCCATAAAGACGATTTCGTACTCGCGTAGGTGTGGCCGTGCAATCACGTTGCCTGGACGACCTTCTGGCATATGCGCAATTTCGGCAAAAATCACATTGTCTGAGTGCGCTTGCTCTTTTTGCAACTCATCAATCACAGACTGCTTGAGACCATCGTTTAGGTGACAAAAGCGGCCCAATAAATTGGCTGATGATGGGCCAGCACAACCGCCCAGCTTGAACACAGGATTTGCTCTGTCGTCTTGATACGCACTGAGCATCACAGAAAAAGAGGCTGGGAAATTTTTGCTAATGGGTTCTTTGCTGTTTACTTTGCTTCTTAGCTCTTTGCTCTTTAGAACTATGGTGTCTTTGCTGCGATTCGCCGGTAAGCTCAGGGCTTCTTCAATGATCTGATTCAGCAAAGTCGGTCTTGGGGCTTCACCCGCGCCTTGATTACCCTTAACTAGGTTTAAACCTGCCACCAGCGGGGCTTCGTATCCAGTTTCATTTGAAACGCCAATACCTGACTCGTCATCTAAGATCACATCAAGAGGTACAAACTGCCCTTCAAAACGAGCATTAAACTTAGTGATAAAGTTACTCAATGGGTTAGATTTATCGGTATCACCTAATTCAGCCAATAACTCGAGTTGCTTTTGCACCCGTTGCACTTCTTGAGCGCTTAATTGACACTGTTCAAAGGCGCGATAAACGTCTGTTTGAAAAAGCTTATTTTCTTGCGCTTTAACTGGCATGTTCTGAAAGTGTTCAAGCAATTGCTTATAAGGTTTAATTTCACCACTTTTCTCGTTATCGAGCTTTTCAATCATGGCCAGAGCTGTTGCAAGTTGATCTGCGGTTGCCAGCTCTTCCATATTTTGTAATGACTTTAAAAGAGCATAATCAGGTGAATCGCCCGTCAGCGGCAGCGGGATATCGGCCTGTAGTATTTTTTCGTCAATCAGATCTTGAATGTATGCTTCAACGTCTTCTTTTTCGGCTTCGGCATATTGTGCGCAAAAAGCATCGACCAGACCATTAAAGCTTAAACCGCCTTTGGCTAGTTTAAGTACACACTGAAAATATTCATCGCTGTCTACCGCGCTTAAACGATATTGCATGCTGTCTTCAGAGAGATAATTCTCAATATAACGACATTGTTCAGCAACAAAGTAATGAGAAGGGTTCGGACGATACATCAAGTTGTCGGCACGTTGTGCTTCTTTCACGAAATGCTCTTTTAATGCCGACAGATAAAACATATCAAGGCGTGTCTTACGACTATCTTGAGTATGTGACGCACTTACAAACTCAGTGGTATCACCCACTTCACCTTTGTGGATCCCTGAGAATAAACCAAAAGGCGTCGGCCTTGCGCACATACGCAACATGTATTTAAGTAGCGCTTGCGCAACCTTTTTACCTTGTTTTGATTCTGGTTTTGTACGCCATTGCTCAATACGCTCTAATAGAGAAGGGCTAGCAAGATAAATGGCTTCTTCAACCCCCTCAATTGCTAACCACGTTTCCAAAATAGCATTGGTATCGGCTGACTCTGAGCTAAATTCTGCTAAGTGCTCTAGTGATAAACGCGGCGTACGCATAACAAAAAACGGCGCATGCTGAATCGGTTTGTTTTCTTGTTTTTGATTATTGTTGTTCGACATCATCACTCCTTATGCCATCAATAAGCATTCAGCCCAATCTAGGTCATCGTTTAAAACTGAGATGAAGCCAACGCCAACCCCTGCATAACCCATTAAGAAACCAAAATTCTCATTGTGTTCCATGGTTTCACCATTGTATGAATAAAATGCTTCAAGGCCTTTTTCTTGATATTGCTCAAGGCTGTAGTTAAGCCAATATTTTGCAGCTTGCTCAAGCTCAGGGTGGGGTATAAGTTGATTTAAAAGTTGATAAATACTAACGAGACCAACGAAACCGTGACACAAACCAGCATCGTTGATAAAGCCACTTTCGGCATCACGTTTTGCCGCTTTTAACGCCATTCTGCGTGCTTCATCAACATAACTCGGCCTATCTAGAGCATGACCTGCACGAGCAAGGGTTAATGCGATTGTCAGATCGCCATAACACCAACCGAGTCTCGATTTGTGCTCGCCGCCAGAGCATGAACCATAGCAGTGTTCTTCTTCATGATTTGGATTTTTTTGGGTAAGTAACCAGTCACAAGACTGCGTGACTAACTGGGAGGTTTTATCTCTAATGGCATCTATGTTTAGCGCAGGAATTAGCGCTGCGATGATCCCCGGCACACCATGTGCTAGCCCTAAATTGAATTCTGGCTTCTTACGGTCTTCTTTTTCGAAGCGATAAACCGAATACTCAGGCTGAGACCAGCTTATTAATTTTTCATCTACTTGCTGTGCCACACTAGCAAAGTTATCGACTATTACACCGTATAACGCGGTTTGATCTGATTGCTTGCTACGCCTTGCGGTATAAGGGGCGTAACCCGCAAGACCAAGTACCGATTCTATTTCACCCGGCCAAGGTTGAAAATTAAGTGCATCATAAAAGATTTGATCCATATCGCTAAGCAACTCAGGATCGTAATCTTCCATGTCTGCTTGGTTTAAATACTCTAATACCCAAGCTTGCCCAGCAAGACCATTGCTGAGCTCAAACCCCTGTTGATCTAGCTCTTCTTGGAGCTTTTCTAGTTTTTCTGAGAATAGCGTTTCATCAACAAAACTTGGGTCGATGCGGTAGGCATTATATAAAAATAATAAATGGCCAGCTAAACCACTTAACAAACCATTAGTTTCAACATTATGAAGATCTTGGCTCACTTTTTCGGCCAAGCTTTGAATTATTTCGCGCACCTGAGCTGCTTGCTCTACAGACGCAATCGCTTTTGTTGGCATATCTATCCTTAGGTGAAGACACCGTTTTAATTATTATTCCTGCAACAACTGACCGATACCTTACTGAAGCGTCACCAAAACCTCAACAACTTTAGAATTGTTAATAAAAGTTAAACAGCTTGATCATTTAATTTATATGAACTATTTTAATTTTGCACTTACCGAAAGTGCTAATTTTTATAAGGAAAATAAGATGAAACTTAAATTAAACAAGAAGAAAATTAAATCACTATCTTCAGATAAGAAAAGCATTCCAGCAGCAATGACACCAGAGATCGCTGGTGGCTTTGATTATCAATTTTCTGATATTGATTGTGGCCGCCTTACACTAATCCCACGCTATACATGTGGCATTGGCTATACGTGTCCACACGTATTCTAATAAATCGCCTTATAATTTATGAACATTTTCAATTGGTTATATAAATAAAAGGCGAACAAGGGGCCATGTTTTTCTTTAAAATATCGCCCTTCATTTACCTCTAAAGTTTTAATAATGAATTTTTAAATCTATAAAAGAAACGTACTCCTCTACCTTATGCTTATCCATATACTTGTAACTTTTTTCATAATAAGCATTTATTCAGACATTCTATTAATTACACTTTTTGCAATAAGGCAAATAACAAAAAGAACACCAAAATCAAACCAGCAGCAACGCGATTTTGTTAAATTAAGTTTAATAGCTTGAAAACTTATTTAATATGAATTAATTTGAATTTGCACCTTTTCTAGGTGCTAATTTTAAACAAGGATATGATTATGAAATTAAAGTTAAACAAAAAGAAAATTAAAACGTTGTCTGCTGATAACAGCAACATCCCTGCAGAAATGACACCTCAGGTTGCGGGCGGTACGCAAATTAACAGTAGTTATGTTACTTATCGCGATTGTCCTCCTCCACGCACTATCTCAGGCGGTGCAGTATCTTTATGCCAAGCTCACACATGTGGCATGGGCTACACTTGCCGAGATATTTACTAAGCAAACACAACTAATCTAGAAGGAAACTAACAATGAAACTTAAGCTAAACAAAAAGAAAATGAAGACGTTATCTGCAGATAGCAGCAATATTCCTGCAGAAATGACTCCACAGGTTGCTGGTGGTACTCAAATTAACAGTAGTTATGTTACTTACCGTTGCCCACCAATTGATGGCCCAAGTGCTGATGGCATGACACATTGTGTAGCTAACACATGCGGTCGTGGCCACACGTGTGGTGAGATTTATTAATCTAAGCCTAGATTAATACGCATAAACGCCTCTTTTGAGGCGTTTTTTGGTTTTAGAGCCAGCATTTGTTGTTATCGTTCTCATCACTATCGGCTAATACTAATCCGCAATAACATTTAATCATTTTGAAGGATTAAACCTGATAATAGCTGTGTTAAAGATTTTTCACTCAAAACAACTAAATAACGAAACATCTGCCTTGCCAACATAGATGTAGGCACCTCAACGATAGCAGGACGCGTGAACGGAACTACCTAAAAGGTTTTCTTGCCTCAAAATAGACCACTTAATTAGCGGCTTGATATAAAAACAAAAACGCCAAACAAAACGAGTTGCTTGGCGCTATATGAAGTTACCTAAAGTTATTCAGATCCAGAAGCCGATGTCGAATGCATATCTTCAAGCTGACGTGGTTTTTGCAGCTTAATTTCTCTATCAGCAGACGCAATGGTTTCTTTACGATGGGCGATGATCACTCGAGTGATATCTAAACGGGAAACCGCCTCATTAATATCGGCTTCTAAATTGGTATCTAAGTGGCTGGTGGCTTCATCCATAAACAAGATCTTAGGTTGTTTATATAAAGCCCGAGCCAAAATAATACGCTGCTTTTGACCCCCAGATAAGCTTGAGCCCATATCGCCAATTAAACTGTCATAACCCATTGGCATTTGCGCAATATCATCGTGAATGGCAGCCAGTTGAGCACAATAAACTACGCGCTCCATATCAACAGGAGAATCAAAGAAAGCGATATTATCTGAGACTGAACCCGATAAAAGCTCGTCGTCTTGCATAACCGCCGCGATTTGCTGTCGGTATTGTCGCGCACCTATTTGCTCAAGCGGTACGCCATCAATTAGCACTTCACCAGATTTGGCTTTATTGAGCCCCAGTAAGAGTTTTAGTAGTGTCGATTTACCACAGCCCGAAGGCCCTGTGATTGCCACCGACTCGCCTGCTTTTATCTTCAAGCTCAAGTTATCGAGTACATTCGGTGTTGCATCTGAATAAGCAAAGCTCACGCCTTTGATTTCAATATCACCTTCAATGCTATGACGTTTGATATTCGCTGGCTGTAAATCTTCTTTTTCAGTCAATGCAATATCCGCTATACGCTCAAAGTGTAAACCTAACATCTTGAATTCGATAAACTTCTCAATGAGGTTGGCGGTTTTTTCCATAAACTGACGCTTATAAGACATAAACGCAAATAGCATACCGGTACTGAATCCACCTTGGATCACTAAGTGCGCCGCCAAATAGACCACCACAATGTTTTCGATACCAAATAAAGCGCGGTTAATGGCTTCGTAACCAATATTAAAGTTACCAATTCGGATGTTCTGATTAATGGCATTCGCATAACGATTTTGCCATTGCCCTTCACGTTTTACTTCAGAACCAAATAACTTGATGGTTTGAATGCCTCGCACTGTTTCCATGAAGTTAGAGTTTTCTTCAGCTCTTGCCATGATCTCTTGCTCACTGATCGCTCTGTAAGGCTTATACATAGCAATTCGCACACCGGCATAGGCAAATACTGCCACCAGCACCACCGCAGAAAGGGTTGGACTATAGAAGAAGATCATCGCCAAAGTGATTATCGCCATTAGGCCATCAATGATGGCCTCAATAACCCCTGTGGTGAGTAATTGTTTAACTTGCTGTAGTGAGCCAAAACGCGATACCACATCACCCATGTGGCGTTTTTCAAAGTAAGATATTGGTAAACGTACT
>CEUP01022448.1_pt1 | contig 9996 bp, 5 predicted proteins | sample 531371 | NCBI WGS metagenome assembly CEUP01 (sample SAMEA2622738, study PRJEB7988) | marine metagenome | biome: marine biome (ENVO:00000447); feature: marine epipelagic mixed layer (ENVO:xxxxxxxxx); material: "saline water (ENVO:00002010), including plankton (ENVO:xxxxxxxx)" | depth 150 m
GAAAGCTGGGGTAGCAACTGGTTCCTAGGCATTGAGCCAAACGCATTTGGTGCAATTGGTGCTCTATTTAACTTCATCGTTGCATTCGGCGTATCGAAAGTAACCGCTGAAACTCCGCAAGAAGTTAAAGACCTAGTTGAACACGTACGTGTACCTGTAGGTGCTGGCGACGCTGTTGACCACTAATAATAAAACCTGAACCACAAAAGCCCCTATTGGGGCTTTTTTATTCTATGTTTTACGTTACCGTATTCGAAGTCTGTTGTAGCAAGGAAGCCAAGATGTTCAAAAATAAGCACTTTATAGTTGCTCTATTAGTTGCCCCAATTCTATCTATTATCGCCTATTTTGGTGCTGATATGGCTGTCAGCGAGAAACCTCACGCCGCCAAAGAAGGGCAAAGCTATAAGCTCATAGCCAAATCCAACTGCCGATACACCAGTGGTCTTTGTGGTATGGAAAATGGTGAATTTAAGGTGCAGTTTCGTTCGGAAAAGTTAACCCAATCTGAACTACAACTTTCCATGAAGTCTCACTTCCCGATAGAAGGCATTAAGCTGTCTCTCGTCGATAACCAAGAGCAAGACGGACAGCCTTTGGCTATGACTCCAGCGGATCAAGCAGGGCAAAACTGGTACATCACATTACCGAAACCCGCCTCCGAAGAAAGCTGGCTACGTGTCGCTATTCAAGCGGAAGGTACGCTCTACTACGGTGAAACTCAAACAGCGTTTGTAAAATACGAAACCTTGTTTACCGAGTAACTAAACACATGAAACATTTAAGGGTTGGCATAATGCCAACCCTTTTTATTTTTCTCTAGCCAATCACCTTACACTCGATTCAATATCGCTCTTAGCTTTAACGGTTTTACCGGTTTAGGAATAAAAGCAAACCCATTCGACTTAATGCCATCCATCATATCGTTGGTTCGGTCAGCACTGATGATGACTCCTTCAAAGCTGTCTCCTAAACGCAAACGGCACTGCTGTAAGACCTCTAGCCCCGTCCGGCCATTATCAAGACGGTAGTCAGACAAGATGACATCAGGGATCCAACTATCTTCAATGGATTTCAAGCTCGCCACAATGTCTGTCGCCGTGCGAACGTCACACCCCCATCGACCAAGCAAGTTTTCCATTCCAACTAAAATGTCCGCTTCATTATCAACACATAGCACTTTGAGATGGCTGAGATCTGATGCAGGCGCAGCAGCTGTCGTTTGAGGTTGAACCAAAGCTTCCAAACCTCGTTTTAAAGTAATGGAGAAGACACTGCCCTGGCCTGGCCATGAACGCATTGAAATCTGGTGACCAAGAACATGAGCGATACCTTTTGATATTGCTAGACCTAAGCCTAAACCTTGGTCTGATCGAACTTGGCTGCCACGAGTAAACTCTTCAAAAATCTCTTGCTGCTTGTCTTCATCAATCCCAGTCCCGTTATCCCACACATCGATACGCGCTTGACCATTCACTCGACGCACGCCCAGTACCACTTTACCTTTCGGGTTATAGCGGAAGGCATTAGTTAAGAAGTTTTGGACAACACGGCGTAGTAATTTCGGGTCCGACTGCACTATCAATTGGCTTGGAACCATCTCAAATTGGATGCCTTGCTGCTTAGCCAAAGCACTAAATTCGGCGTTGAGGTTGGATAACACATCATTGATAGCAAAGGCATGAACATTGACATCCAACTTACCTGACTCAAGGCGAGAGATATCCAGTAAGTCTCCAATCAAATCTTCCGCAGCCCCTAACGCACTTTCAATATGCAGTGACAGTTTCTTGGTCTCTTCTTCCTGAGCCACTTCCGATAGCGACGATGCAAACAAACGTGCAGCGTTAAGCGGTTGCATTAAGTCATGGCTGACCGCTGCCAAAAATCGCGATTTAGACTGAGATTCATGCTCAGAGCGCTGAGTAGCCGCAACTAATTGCTTGTTAAGGTTTTCAAGTTCTTGAGTCCGCTTATGCACGCGCTCTTCAAGCGATTCATTGGCATCTTTCAAAGCTTGCTCTGCGTCTCTAAATACGGTGATATCCGTAAAGCTCATCACGAAGCCCCCTCCTGGCATCGGATTGCCTTGCACCTCTATGACTCGGCCATCAGGGCGAACTCGTGATGACGTATGTCGCGTCCCTTGCTCTAGGTGATACACACGGCGGCGAACATGCTCTTCGGGATCTCCAGGGCCACAAAGCCCTTGCTGGGCATTATGACGAATTACATCCGCGATGGGCCTACCGACTTGAATCAAGCCTGTTGGAAAGGTGAAGAGCTCTAGGTAGCGTTGGTTCCAAGCGACTAACCTAAGCTGTTTATCAACCACAGCTATCCCTTGACCAATATGCTCAATCGCCCCTTGCAGAAGTCCGCGGCTAAAGTCATACAACTCTGACGCTTCATCAACAATGGTAGCCACCTCTTCAAGCTGCATATTTCGCCCTTGCAAGGCAGAAGTCAGCACGAGTTTCGCTGAAGACGCTCCAAATACCCCAGCCAACACACGCTCAGTATGACGAATCAGGGTAGATGGTGCTTGTTGGTTGGGCAGCATAGTTTCATGCTGCTGCATCCAATATTGTTTAAAGGCGTTACGAACGCGCTGCCTACCAACAAATCGAGACGCGAGCATCTCCAATTCACCAACTGTGACTCTGCTTTGATAGAGACTCATGTTCTCGCTTTCAGGCAACGGCGTCCCCACAAAAGAGGCAGACTGCAATCGCTCACTCAAGCTGGATCGCGTAACCAGAGAGATCAGCACATAGCAGATCGCATTAACCGTAACGCTTAGGACAATGCCCCAGTCAGAGCTCTTAATGCCGGCATTTTCCAGTAGATCTGGTGGAGTCACAACCCACAACAAGAAGTTGCTGCTGGCATCCCCGGCTAGCATATCGGTCTGACTCATCAGAGTGATCAACCAAATAGTGAAACCTAGCCCTAAACCAACATACGCTCCCTTGCGATTACCTTGTCGCCAGTACATGCCGCCGAGAATGGCAGGCGCGAACTGAGTAATCGCAGCAAAAGAGAGAAAACCAATCGCGGATAACGAATGAATATTACCTAGCGCTTGGTAGAAACCCCAAGCACCTAGCAAGAGCAACAGGATCAACCCGCGCCTAATGATAAGCAGTAAGCCCGAAAAGTGACGATGATTGCGCTGCGACAATCGCATCCTGCGCAGCAGCAATGGCATGACTAAGTCGTTTGAGACCATGATCGCCAGTGCAATGGTTGAAACAATCACCATGCCACTGGCCGCAGAGGTTCCACCCAAGAAAGCCAGCAAAGCAATGTCCTGCGCTCCCACTGCCATCGGCAAACTAATTACATAGGTGTCTGCACTGACACCTGAAAGCATGCTCTGCCCCACCCAGGCAATAGGCAGTACAAACAGTCCCATCAAGACTAAATAAACGGGGAATAGCCAACGCGCAGTGTGAAGATCTTGCGCCCTTTCATTTTCAACCACCATGGTATGGAATTGACGCGGCAAACAGACAATCGCCATCATGGTCAGCAAGGTGTGAATTACCAAGGTTGGGATGTTAGGGGATTGATAGGTTTGTGAGGCAATGTCCAGTAGCTCTATATCACTGCGATTCAATGCTAAATAAAGGATAAAGCACCCAACAACAAGGAAGGCAACCAGCTTGAGTAATGATTCAAACGCAATGGCCATCATCATTCCTCTATGGTGCTCAGTATTATCTATATGTCGAGTACCAAACAGCATAGTAAAAATCGCTAATGCTGCGACAACAAACCAAGAGACATCGAACCCTTGACCAGAAACGTTATCAGCGAGATCTGGTGCGATAATCTCCAACCCCATGGTAATGCCACGTAACTGCAAGGCGATGTAAGGCAAAATGCCGGCAACCGCGATCAAGGTAACCACGACAGCCAATCCCTGAGATTTCCCATAGCGCGCGGCAATAAAGTCAGCAATAGAGGTGATATGCTCACGCTTAGCCGTAATGATTAAGCGAGCAAGGATCCGCCAACCCAAGGTAAAAACAATTATTGGCGCAAGATAGATGGGCAAAAAAGACCAAGGATTATTGCTGGCCTGTCCGACTGTGCCGTAAAAAGTCCAAGAAGTACAATAAACCGCAATCGACAAGCTATAAATCCATGGTCGCCATTTTGCCAACCATTTTGTTTGCTTGTCACCGTACCAGGCAATCAGAAAGAGCAGCCCTAGGTACAGTAGCGACACTGAAATCACTAACCAACCTTGCATCAGATATCCTTATCGATTCGCGGATTATGTCTTTATCATCAATATAAAAGCTCCCCACTATGGAGAGCTTTCATTTAACTAAGGATACCCATTGAACTCAATCGAGCAGGGTTAATTCTGTGGTTCAGGCTCCATAACCTTACGATTCGGTTTTGCCTTGGGTTCCACTTTGATAAATAGCGCGAGCACGCCCATTGCCGCCATAGCCCAAAAAACATTGGCTCCCCAATGCTCATAGCCCCAACCACTTAACGTTGTCATTAGTGCGATGAATGCGCCTAAAGGAATGGCATTGTATAGCGCTTGCAGTGCGACCATCTTACGCGGCTCTGAATCTTGAATGTATTGAATCGCAGCAATATGGGCAATCGCAAACGTCACACCATGCAACAGTTGGATCAAGACTAACGCCAGCAGCATAGTGGTCGACGCTGTTAAGCCCCAGCGTACTATCACCCCAATCGCCGCAACGACAAACAAAGCGCGCAGTGTCCACCCGGCAAACAAGCGCTTACTCAGGGCGAAAATAGCCACTTCCGCGACAACCCCTAAGCTCCACAGATAGCCAATAATATCTTCCGAATACCCAGCGCCTTTCCAATAAATGGAGCTAAAGCTGTAATAAGCGGCATGACTACCTTGAATCAGCGCCACCAAAACGAGGAACTTCACTACCGGCCCTTCCCGTAACAGCTCGGTTAGCTTAGGTCTTTCAGCATGCTCCTCTTCGGTTGTCACCGGCATTGGATTAATACGGCGTATCGAGAATATCAGTGAAACAAGTACCCCTGCCAAAGCAGTGAACAGGATCATATCGGTACCAAATTGCGCCACCATAAAACCAACTACGGTAGAGCCTGCAATAAAAGCAATCGAGCCCCACAAACGAGTGCGGCCGTAATCGAGCATTTTTAGTCGCGAGTAGTAGTTCGCCATCGCATCAGAAAGAGGCACAATGGGGCCACAGCAGAGGTTAAACAGCACCGTAGCTAGAGCCATCAGCCAGAAGCTGCCACCAGTAAAGAAGTGAAAACCGACAAACAACAATGAAGCAAAACTCAGCCAACGCAGCGCTGGCATTAGGTGCTCTACTTTATGAATACGAGGGGTAAGTACCATATTGGCAACACAACGAGTGGCAAAGCCAATCCCCACCAATAGGCCAATATCTGTGGGAGAAACACCTTGCTCCTCAAACCACAAAGCCCAAAACGGTAAATACACACCGTAGGCAAAGAAAAAGCCAATAAAGTACTGGGAAATCCAGCCATAAGGGGTCGGAGTCAGCATTGTTACCTCAGAATGCCAAAGAACAGAGCGGCCATTATCCACTTTGTAACAAAAGTTAAAAAGGGAAGATTATTCACCAAGCTGTTTCCTTATTGTCCACTCGATTCACTGTAGAGATAACAACACTCACTAAATTCGACCAAAGTCGTCTAGCGAAATCAGCCAATTAGGGCACACTTAGCCTATGGTCTTTTGCACACATGTAGGTCGCTCATGCCAGACAAATTTAACATGCACTCCGCGCCTTTTAATCGCTTGGATGATCGCCAGCAAACCACCCTGCGCGCATCACTCGACGTGGCCTACTTTCGTGAAAAAGAGGTCATTTTAGCGACCAATAACGACAGCCAGCACCTTTATATTCTCATTAAAGGTGCCGTTGAAGAGCGTAGTGAAGATGGCCAAGAGATTTTCGCTCATTACGCAAATGATGACCTTTTTGACGTACGTGCCCTATTTGAAGGCCAAGCTCGTCACCACTATATCGCCCTCGAAGATACCCTAGTGTACTTACTGCCTAAAACAGTGTTTCTTGAGCTCTACAATGAAAACGGTCAATTTGCCGCTTACTTTGATACCAACCTTGCGAAGCGCCAAGAGCTTATTGAAGCAGCCCAACAGCAGCAAAACTTGGCGGAGTTTATTCTGACCAAAGTCGACAGTGACATCTATCATCCTCCGATGATTTTGCAGCCAGAACAACCTCTTAAGGAAGTCACTAAAACCCTTAAAGAGAATGGTATCGATTCAGCGTTAGTTAGACTAAATGATGACGATATACGCCTCATCGACGATCCGCATAACTTGCCCTATGGTATTGTAACCCGCACCAATATGCTGCATGCGGTCATGCTCGATGACCACCCTCTCGACACCCCTGTAGGTCGTATAGCGACCTTCCCTGTTGTCCATATTGATGATGGTGATTTTCTATTTAACGCCATGATAAAGATGACCCGTAACCGCATGAAACGCGTTATGGTCGCCGATGGCAAGGAAGCGGTGGGTATGCTCGATATGACTCAGATCTTGAGTGCTTTTTCGACACATTCACACGTGCTGACCTTAAGTATTGCCAGAGCTTCGAGTGTTGAAGAACTGGCTATGGCTTCAAACCGCCAGCGCCAGTTGGTGGATAGTTTGCTGGGCAACGGCATCCGCACCCGATTTATTATGGAGCTTATCTCCGCGGTCAATGAGCAGATTATTGAAAAAGCGTTTGAATTAATTGTTCCTCCAGCCCTTCACGACCATTGCTGTTTGGTCGTTTTAGGCTCAGAAGGGCGTGGGGAGCAAATTCTCAAAACCGATCAAGATAACGCTCTGATCATCAAAGATGGTCTGCATTGGCACCAGTGTGAAAAAGTGATGGATGAATTGACCCATACACTGCAGCAACTCGGCTATCCACTTTGCCCTGGAAATGTCATGGTCAACAACCCTAAATGGGTGAAAAGCCAAAGCGATTGGAAAAAAGAACTCTCTAAATGGTCTAAACCCACCTCTGCAGAGCAAGTCATGGACTTAGCGATTTTCACCGATGCGCACGCAGTTGCCGGGAACAAAGAGCTACTGAGTCCGGTACGACATCATTTAAGGGAGTTGATGCTAAATAATATGTTAGCGCTACAAGACTTCTGTCGCCCGGCCTTGCAGTTCTCCTTACCACTGACCCTGTTTGGCAACGTTAAGAAGGATAAGCAGGGAGTCGATTTAAAAAGTGGCGGCATCTTCCCGATCGTCCATGGTGTTCGCACGCTAGCCCTTGAATACGGAATTGAAGAGAGTAATACCTTTGACCGTATTGAAGCGTTGCGTACCAAGCGGATTCTAGAACCTGATACAGCAGATAACCTCAACGAAGCACTCAAACTGTTCTTTAAGCTACGCCTGGGACAACAGCTAGCCAATCAACACAGCAGCAACCGAATCGATTTAAAACAGTTAGAGCGAACCGAGCGTGATTTATTACGCCACAGCCTGCACGTCGTGAAGAAATTTAAGCAATTTCTTGGCTATCATTACCAGATACGGGACTAAGCGAGAGCATTATGAATTGGTTTCAACGTCGCTATTGGTATTTCAAGTTGAAAGGCTCAGCCTATCGACCGCTGTTTGCTAGCGTACAAAAAGGCGAATATGTCTCACTCGATTGTGAAACCACCAGCTTAGATCCGAATCGAGCCGAGCTAGTCACTATTGCCGCAACGAAGATCATCGATAACCGCATTATTACCAGTAGACCCTTTGAGGTACGTTTGCGAGCTCCACAATCCTTGGATTCTAACTCAATCAAAATCCATCAGATTCGCCATCAGGACTTAGTAGATGGTATCGATGAAAAGCAAGCGCTCGTTCAATTACTCGACTTCATCGGTAATCGCCCTTTAGTTGGCTATCATATCCGCTACGACAAAAAAATTCTCGATCTGGCCTGTCGTCGCCACCTAGGGTTTCCTTTGCCTAATCCATTGATTGAAGTCAGTCAGATCTATCACGATAAACTTGAGCGACACCTACCTAACGCCTATTTCGATTTAAGTTTAGATGCCATCTGTAAGCACCTCGATCTTCCCATGCAGGACAAACACGATGCTCTGCAAGATGCGATTTCCGCCGCTCTCGTCTTTGTGCGCCTGACAAAAGGTGATCTACCTAGCCTTAATTTCCCCTACGTAAGATAAATCAACTTACGACCAAGTTCTCAATTTGCGTTTTAATCCCTTAATTTTTAAGCAGAAGTGTCACTCTCATCCTAAAGTCTAATTGTCGAATCTCAGCCTGTGATTGAAAGTTATAGCCATAGGGAATTTGTACAACGTTAGTTGTTTTAAACGGACACTTGCTCGATTCATAGGAATTAAGCACAAGGAGAAAAGCAATGAGTGAAGCCCATATTTATCCGGTTAAAGAAAACATCAAGAAAAACACACACGCGGATAACGATACTTACCAAGCCATGTACCAACAATCTGTAACAGACCCTGTTGGCTTCTGGAGTGAACACGGCAAGATTGTCGACTGGATGAAACCTTTCACTCAAGTTAAGAACACCTCTTTCGATACAGGCCACGTAGATATCCGTTGGTTTGAAGATGGTACGCTCAACGTATCAGCCAACTGTATCGACCGTCACCTAGCAGAGCGTGGTGATGACGTTGCGATCATTTGGGAAGGTGACGATCCAAACGATGATAAGACACTAACATTCAAAGAGCTGCACAAAGAAGTGTGTGAGTTCTCTAACGCACTGAAAGAGCAAGGCGTTCGCAAAGGCGATGTCGTTTGTTTGTACATGCCAATGGTGACAGAAGCGGCGGTTGCGATGCTCGCTTGTACTCGTATTGGTGCAGTCCACACTGTAGTATTCGGCGGTTTCTCACCTGAAGCCCTTTCTGGTCGTATTATCGATTCAGATGCAAAAGTGGTCATTACTGCTGACGAAGGTGTGCGTGGTGGCCGCGCGGTTCCACTGAAGAAAAATGTCGATGAAGCACTGACCAACCCTGAAGTAAAAACCATCGAAAAAGTGATCGTAATGAAGCGCACTGGTGGTGACATCGACTGGCACGAACATCGTGATGTTTGGTGGCATGAAGCGACAGCAAACGTGTCTTCAGACTGCCCACCAGAAGAGATGAAAGCCGAAGATCCGCTATTCATTCTTTACACTTCTGGCTCAACAGGCAAACCAAAAGGCGTACTGCACACAACTGGCGGCTACCTAGTGTATGCTGCGATGACGTTTAAATACGTATTTGATTACCAACCTGGCGAAACATTCTGGTGTACCGCAGATGTGGGTTGGATTACTGGCCACACTTACCTAATCTACGGCCCACTGGCAAACGGTGCTAAAACGATTCTATTTGAAGGTGTGCCTAACTACCCAAGTACTAACCGTATGAGCCAAGTAGTCGATAAGCATCAAGTCAACATTCTTTACACGGCACCAACCGCTATTCGTGCATTAATGGCGAAAGGCAATGAAGCAGTTGAAGGCACCTCACGTAGCAGCCTACGTATTATGGGTTCGGTTGGTGAACCAATTAACCCTGAAGCTTGGGAGTGGTACTACAAAACCATCGGTAACGAGAACTCACCAATTGTTGATACATGGTGGCAAACAGAAACTGGCGGCATCTTAATTGCGCCGCTACCAGGTGCAACTGACCTTAAACCAGGCTCTGCAACACGTCCATTCTTCGGCGTTCAACCTGCTCTTGTTGATAACATGGGTAACATCATTGAAGGTGCGACAGACGGCAACCTAGTGATTCTCGATTCGTGGCCTGGTCAAATGCGTACCGTTTACGGTGACCATGAGCGCTTTGAACAGACGTACTTCTCTACCTTTAAAGGTATGTACTTCACCAGTGATGGTGCTCGCCGTGATGAAGATGGTTACTACTGGATCACTGGCCGTGTTGATGACGTACTGAACG
>CEUP01042493.1_pt1 | contig 9988 bp, 9 predicted proteins | sample 531371 | NCBI WGS metagenome assembly CEUP01 (sample SAMEA2622738, study PRJEB7988) | marine metagenome | biome: marine biome (ENVO:00000447); feature: marine epipelagic mixed layer (ENVO:xxxxxxxxx); material: "saline water (ENVO:00002010), including plankton (ENVO:xxxxxxxx)" | depth 150 m
CCTTTAAATAACTTCTCTTCCTCGTGCTGCTCTGCAACGTACCACTGCAAGAAGTTGAAAGTTGAGTAGTCTTGAGACGTAAAGGCAACGTGAGCAAGCGTGTTGATTTTCTGTGTAATCATTTGCTCGTGCTCGAATGTTTCGCGGAACACTTCACCAAGGCTATTGAACTCATGTTTAGGTGCTTCAATTGCCCCTAAAATAGGCATCGCACCTGTCTCACTTACATACGTAAATAGACGCTGCATGTGCTCCATCTCTTCTACGGCGTGCGCACGTAAAAATTCAGCTGCACCTTCAAAACCTTTGTCTTCGCACCAAGCACTCATTTGTAAGTATAGATTGGATGAGAAAAATTCGAGATTAATTTGCTCATTCAATTGTTCAACCATTGCTTGTGAAAGCATTTGCCTCTCCTACTAAGTCTATGAACTGTAAACGACTATATCATGATCAATACCATAACACTTTGTCGTGTGAATGTGGATATGAGATCACTACGACAAAATTTATCGATTCGGGGTGCTAATCTTTAACCAGTTACCTAAAGGAGATAGCACTATGAGTTATCAACATATTTTGGTTGCCGTCGACCTATCAGAAGACAGCAAACTGCTTATTGAGAAAGCCGTTTCGCTGGCTAAACCTCTCGATGCCGCAGTCTCTTTTGTACATATTGATGTCAACTATGCAGAGCTCTACACTGGCTTAATTGATATCAACCTAGCAGAAACTCAACATCAAGCCATTCAAGCTTCTCAAGCCCAATTGCAGGAGTTTGCCGATCATGCAAACTACCCAATCAAACACACCCTTGTGGGCAGCGGTGATTTGGGTAATGAGTTGTGTGAAACTATCCAAGAGTTCAACATAGATTTAGTCGTTTGCGGTCACCACCAAGATTTTTGGAGCAAACTGCTTTCGTCAACGCGACAGCTGATTAACTGCTCTCCGGTCGATATGTTGGTCGTGCCACTTAAAGACTGATCGACAGACAAAATTCAGATAGACTGCAGAGCAATTATTGATAATGAGTATTAGTTATGGGTTATCTTTCTGCTGTCACCCTCTTATGGGCTTTCTCGTTTAGCTTGATCGGCGTCTACCTCGCCGGTCAAGTCGACTCTTGGTTTTCGGTGTTTATGCGAGTTGCGTTAGCTAGTCTCGTATTTCTTCCATTTTTAAAGTTTAAAGGGGTCGATCGCACCCTGATCGCTAAGCTAATGACGGTTGGCGGCTTCCAGCTTGGCTTAATGTACTGCTTCTACTACCAATCTTTCTTACTTTTATCTGTACCAGAAGTATTGCTGTTTACTGTCTTTACACCCATTTATGTCACCTTGATCTATGACTTATTGAAAGGTCGGTTCTCGCCTTGGTATCTCGTGACGGCAGCTATCGCTGTCGCCGGAGCCGCTTTTATCAAGTTTGCAGGTATCAACGAAAACTTCATCCTTGGTTTCTTGGTGGTTCAAGGGGCAAACCTGTGCTTTGCCATCGGCCAAGTGGGCTACAAGTACATTATGGAAAAAAGCCCAACTGATTTACCGCAGCACACAATATTTGGCTATTTCTATTTGGGCGCTCTGTGTGTCGCAACAATCGCGTTTGTATTTATGGGCAATATCGAGAAGCTCCCAACCACCCAAACCCAATGGGGTATCCTGGTTTACTTAGGGCTTATCGCATCAGGTGTCGGGTATTTTGCTTGGAACAAAGGCGCAACCATGGTGAATGCAGGCGCTCTAGCCGTCATGAACAATGCACTTGTTCCTGCAGGTCTTATCGTCAATATCGTAATTTGGAACCGTGATGTTGACCTCGTCCGCTTAGCCATTGGCGGTGCCATTATCATGTTGTCGTTATGGATTAACGAGACTTGGGTGAAGAAGAAAGTCGCGCAGGCTTACCAATCAGCTTAACCAAACGAAAAACGCTCTCCAACTGGAGAGCGTTTTAGTATTTGCTATTGAGAACTAATGCATTTGAGAATCTGACTGAACTTCAACAAGCTCAGGGAGTATCACCGGCACTTGCATATTGATACTTGCTTCAAGCTTTTGCTGCTTCTTGAGTAGCTTACGCTGTTTTTTAGCCAACTTGAGCAGCTTCTTCTGTTGCTTGTATTGCTTTTTCAAAGCTTTCTTAGCCGCTTTAATAGACTGAGTATCGGAAAAGTCCACGACAGACTCAGTAGACTCGACCTGGGGCTGATTAGCTCGCTCAGAGGGTTGGGAAGACTTCTGCTTAACCTTATCAATAACTCGGCGAACAGCTTGAGCTCTCTTCTCCGCAACGCTCTCCGCTTTCTCAGTTTTAGGTAATGCTTCCGCAAGAAGCCCACACGCACGTTGCTGTTCGATAGGCTTATCTTGGCAGTGCTGAGGAGGAATCGCAGCCGGCTTGCACAACGAACCTTGTGACGAAGATGAACGAGCACAAGATCGGCATACAAACTTAGGCTCAATCACCAAACGATGAATATCTCCTAAGTTTTCAGCGATTTGCTTACGGTTCATCTTACAAAGACGTTTAGCCATGCTACTACTCCAGCTAAGAATACGAATAATTCTTAGTAAGGTATACCTACATAGCGGTTGTTAAGCAAGGACTAAATTGTGTTTATAAACACTCTGTGCGCTAAGTCATTGATGCATTGACATAAACATCAAAACGATTTTTTTTGGTCTCAATTGCCATGGTTGGACGCAGCTCATCAAGCCAATTTGCGTAATCTGGGCGCTTCACAACAACCCGTTTAGTGGCAAGCGCAAGAGCTGGTTCTAAGAGACCATCCGCATCAAGATCTGCGCCAACCAGCGATTGGAAAACACGCATTTCTTTCTTCACTAGTGCACTTTTCTTTTTGCTTTCTGGATGAGGATACATTGGGTCTAGATAGACTACATCAGGGCGAACAAACTGTTCATCATTTACTAAATCTTGCAGCGCTGTGTGACTAGAAGCGTGCAACAATGACATCCGCTCCGCCACCCAAGTGCCAATTTCAGGATCTTGCTGAGCACGCGATAAGCCATCATCCAACAAAGCAGCAACAACGGGATGACGCTCGACCATTTGCACCTTACAGCCCAAAGAAGCCAATACAAATGCATCACGTCCAAGGCCAGCAGTACCATCTAGAACATGCGGAGTCGCACCTTTATTTAGTCCTGCGGCTTTCGCGATAGCTTGGCCTTTACCACCCCCGAACTTACGTCGATGACCTACCGCACCACCGATTAGATCAACATAGATTGCCCCTAACTTAGGTTCATCTACTTTGCGTAGCTCTAGGCGTTCTTTTGTCAAAACCAGAGCAAAACAACTTTCTTGGTTATGCTCTAATCCCCAACGCTCTGCGATACGTTCGAGCTGCTCACTCTGCTCAGGGAATTCACAAATAAGTTGTAGCTGCACAATAGGCTCCGATTCGACGCAATAAATTGGCGCAAGTGTAATGGATTTTACGACTCGGTACTAACCTTGTTCTCATCAATAAGTTCCTTAACAAGGGTCGCTAACGGCATAGGCTTGCCAATGATATACCCTTGAGCGTAATCCACTCCAAGTTCCATCAGTTGATCAATAATTCGTGTATTTTCCACAAACTCTGCCACTGTTCGTTTACCCATTTGCTGGGCTAAGTCATTGATAGAGCGCACCATCAAACGATCCATCTCATTGACATCAATATCGCGCACGAAGATACCGTCAATTTTGACAACATCGACTGGCAGCTTTTGAAGATAGCCAAATGATGACAAACCTGAGCCAAAGTCATCCAGTGCAATTAAGCAGCCTAACTCCTTTAATTGACTAAAGAACTCAATAGCTTGGTTCATATTGCTCATCGCTGCCGTTTCAGTGATTTCAAGGCACACTTTATGACATGGTACTTTGCTCTCTTTTAGGCGCTCTAATAGAAACTGGGTAAACTCTCGATTCCCCATCGAATGACCAGATAGATTAATGGCGACCTGACTTAAACTTTCAAGCGCTTCCGGATTATCGCTAAACCAATCCAGAGTTTGGCTTACTACCGCCTTATCAATTAGATGGGCAATATTATAGCGCTCTGAAGCAGGCATAAAAATTCCTGGAGAAATGTACTCGCCCTTAACATTACGGATCCGGACAAGAATTTCGAAGTGCATTCCTGTATCGCTATCATCTAAGGCCATAATTCGCTGTGCGAACAGCTCAAGGCGTCGGTTCACCAGTGCATCATGTACTAAGTTAACCGATTCCATTTCCTGTTCACGACGGCGCAGCTCTTTGTCGTCTAAGCAATACAGACTGTAGCGATTTCTCCCTTCTTCCTTGGCCACGTGACATGCCGTATCAGCTTGGGCGTGAACCATTTGTGGTGATGAAGCGGTGTGGTCAATAAGTCGAATACCAATAGAACAATTGAGACTCAAGCGAATATCCTCCCAAACAAACGGATGCTCGCCAAGCGTATCAATGATCATCTTGGCCAGCTTCTTCGCATCAAGCTCAGTACAGTCTTTAAGTAGGATGGCAAATTCATCTCCGCCCATCCGCGCCAGCACAGTATTGTAAGGCAAGACTTCTTCTAACATGCTGGCACAGAACTGAATAGCGGCATCGCCAGCTTCATGACCTGCGGTATCGTTGAGGACTTTTAGTTGATCTAAATCGAGGTAAAGCATCGCATGAGTTCGAGTGTAGCTTTCCACTTCCTTCAAGGCTTTTGCGAGCTCTTTTTCAAAGTAGTTACGACTGTAAGTACCAGTCAGCAAGTCGTGACGGGCTTGGTAAGCCAGCTGGTCAGATAGCTTACGCGTTTCCGTGATGTCTTCACCGACAATCAACAAGTGGCCCGATTCCACCAGTGGCCTGATATTCTCGCGGATCCACAGAACTCGCCCATCTGCGTGACGGTACTCAATTTCCCTCCGCCAAACTCCTTTCATTACCTGTTTAGGCTGAAGTAACACTTGTCGAGGGATCAGGGCATCTTCATGGAGATAAAATTCGCGCAGTCGATGCCCAAGAATTTGGTCGGGAGTATAACCAAGTAACTGCTCGGCAAAATGGTTCACTTGCTGAACGCGGTTTTGATCGTCTAAAGTCACCATCATAATCGGCTGCTGGTCATAATAGTGGCTCAGATTCGCCTCACGTTGGTAAAGGCGCTCTTCAGTAATCTTGCGCGCCGTTATGTCTTTAGCTTCTAGTAAGTAACATGCACTCTCGACCCCTGATGGGATTGGTTTTAGAGTAATCTCCAGTACCAACGCACCCTGCTCTGCATGCCATATTTCAGCCTCAAATTGAGTGACGTTTTCCTGTTGCTCTTTTTCTAGAAAGCGCTTGAACTGTGAAACAGCACTGTCTTGCCAATAACGATGTTGCCAAATAGGTGATTCTTGACTGAAGTCCTGGTTGTAAAGCAGCTCTTGCAACTTACGGTTGCTCGACGTAATGCATCCATTAGCATCAAGTACGCCTATAAAATGGTAACTCTGATCAAACACCATCTCGGTCAGCGTTTGGCTTTCCGTAGCCAACTGTTCGCTGCGTTTTAAGCGGCTCAAGTAGTAAACCAGAATCAAAATGATGAGCAGTAGTATCGAAACTAATGTTCCCGCGAGCTTAAGCTCTTTGTGGTATCGGTCAGCAAACGAGCGAGGCTTGTTGAAAAACATGGATGTAGCGACATCTTCTGCCCCTAAGCCCCATTTTTTTACCGCCACATAGTCGAGTTTAATCTCTGGTGTCGCCACTCGGACCTTAGGAATAGAATGCTTGTCAGCTAACACCTCACTGAGCATCTCACCAGTTTGAACGCCATGCGCCTTACTGCTTTGAATCACCCCTCCTACAGCGCCAAAGCCTAAGCCCAAATCATGCACCATGTATATCGGTGCGCTAGCGGATTGATTTAGCTCTCTCCATAAGTGATGGTCGGCAACAATGTGACCAGACTTGTCGCGATAATAGACCCAAAAAAGCACACCGTCATTGCTCTTTAGTGAGCTTAAAACGTTAAGCAAGTTCGGAAAGTCATCAGGCGTCACATGCCGTATCTTAGTTCGATACTCTGGGTAACTAGTGAGGAATTTATCGACTTGGCTTCGAACAGCCTCACCTGTGATAGAGTGATCGCTAACAATATGAATGGTTTCAACGTCTGGCTGTAGACGTTCGATAAGAGAAATATTGCTGTAGAGGTCTATGTCTTCAATCACCCCTGAGGCATTCAAATGACTATGTAGCTCCGGACTATAGTTATTAATTCCACCAAAAATGACTGGCGTGCCTTTCAGCTGAGGACCTAAACGGTTCATCAAACTTAAGGCTGTATTGTCGCTCACCACTACCGCTTCAAAATCCTCTTGCTCGAACTTCGTACGGTAGAGAACATAAAGCTGATCCAAGTACTCAGCACTCTGGTTACGCTTGGTATCTAAGTACATCACACGAGTTGATATACCAGATCCAGATAGTGCGACTTCTAAGCCATCTTGAAATCCATCTGTCCAAAAGAAACCTTGATGATAGGAATGAACGATTAGTACGTCATTGTCTTTTGCATAGGTCAAAGAAGACAGAAATACAGCTAGAAGGATCAGACTATAGCGCACTAAAATAGCTCTCAGACATATTGATAATTCCTTTAATAATATCACTCTTGTTGATATTTTGAACTAAGTGGAAGGCGACGCTGGGAGAGAAATGTGCACGCACACAACGTAAAACTGGATGATTTAGACCGAGCGATATTAAAGACCTTAATGGAAGATGCTCGCACACCGTATGCCGAAATGGCTAAACAGTTCGATGTCAGCCCAGCGACGATCCATGTTCGTATAGAAAAGATGAAATCTGCAGACATCATCCAAGGAACGGAAGTCATCGTCGATACAAAGAAACTTGGCTATGACGTTTGCTGTTTTATTGGGATCAATTTAAACGCAGCGCGCGACTATCATTCTGCTCTGGAAAAGCTTAACGCCTTGGAAGAAGTGGTTGAAGCTTACTACACAACCGGTGCTTACAATATCTTTGTAAAGCTGATGTGTCGTTCAATTGAAGAGCTACAGTATGTGTTAATAGACAAATTACAAGCCATTGATGAAGTCCAATCAACGGAAACCTTAATTTCCTTGCAAAACCCCATCAACCGCAATGTAAACCCATAATAAAAAGCCCCTATTGATAGGGGCTTTTTATTAACGTGATTCTAGATATCTTTTCAGCTCTTCTGCAGAGATGCCTTGTTCAGCGATGGATTGCGCCATCAATTCAACTTGCTCACCTTTGCGTGATTCGATGACTTGTTGAAATTGGTAAACGATGTCACGCAGCATATGTAGTGGTACTTGCTTTGCAGCACTGCGAATACGCTCTCCACTTTGATTGCCTAGCTCGTTTAGCAATTTGCCAAACATAATCTTTTCTGGAGAATCTTCTAGTTGCTCCAAAACACGAGCCATTTCGTAGGTTGTCATCGACATTGTCGTTCAAAGTCCACAGTATTAGTTAGCAAAGGAGCTCAAATATACAACGTTTTCATGATGCATCAAAGTAAATCAATTATCATTGTGCAGTTGCATAATGCCAGTTTTTTCCGCTTTTACTGACTAAAATCAGTAACCCAGGTAATAAAACAAGCATTTGAATCGCAATCATTATTTGTGGTTCCAACCCTAATCGCTGCACAGTGCCAACAACTAAGCCCGACCCACTCATTTGGAATAGTCCCAGTAACGCAGCAGCAGTGCCAGCTTTGTCACCAAATGGCGCAAGTGCTTTACCTGCGGCGGCACCCAGAATCCAAGCAAATCCGATCGACGACATAAAGATAGGCAGCATAAACGCAAATGCGGTTGCTTGTTCTGACAGAACCAACATCACGATACCTGCGATGGCAAGAGTCACGATACCTACGATTAAAGTTTTATGAGTACCGAATTTCTCCATAAACTTCGGAGCGGTCATACATGCAACTATGTTGATCGCCGCATTAATGCCGAACCACATAGTAAACTCATTCATGCTTAATCCAAGCCCTTCCATCAGCACTACCGGCGCCGACGTTACATATGCAAGAATAACGGCCATCGCGAACATGCACAGTGACGCATGGAACACAAATGAAGGTGTTTTCAATACCGCCCAGTAGCGGCTCGGTTTAAACACCGCTTCCTTGCTAGGAGCTGGGTTAGTTTCTTTTAGCTTGAATGCCATAGCGACTAGAGCAAGTATTGCGAAGCCTGCCATAAAGCTAAAGTTAGAACGCCAACCAAACTGTTGCGTTAGCCAACTGCCTAGAATTGGCGCCAATGCAGGTATAAAGCAGATCGCGCCGTTTAAATAGCTGATCATTTTACCGCTTTTCTCTGGGCCGAACATATCGCGAACTGTTGCAAAGGCTGCTACCGATGTCGCGCACGCACCTAAGCCTTGTAGCAATCGGGCCGTTAGCATCCACTCAATATTTTGAGCGCTCCACGCCAATAAAGCACTCATTGCGTAGATACTAATGCCTACCAATGCAACAGTTCGACGTCCATATTTGTCCGCGAGTGGTCCGGCAAACAGTTGACCAACCCCCATCGCAAACAAAAACCATGTAATCGTGTCTTGAGCAAGTGCATGTTCCACGTGAAACGAAGAAGATATTTGCGGTAACGCAGGAAGATAAATATCAATCGCCAGTGGGCTAAACAAAACCAACAGCGTTAAAAGAATAAGCTGTATCTTAGAGCGCTGTTGTTGGTTAATAGAATGCACTTTTGATCTCCACAAGAACTAATGAAATTGTCGAGATTCTAAGCTAACCTAAGATATGAATTCCAATGACATTTAGTCATCGATGATATTCCGAAGGAGAATTTCTTGTGAGTTTAGAAAAATTGGTTCGGCTAGACCTTAACTTGCTAATCTGTTTGAAGGTGCTTATTGAAGAGCTAAACGTTACTCGAACAGCACATAGACTATGTCTCAGCCAATCGGCAGTTAGTAAGAATTTAGCTAAGTTACGCAGTCAATTCGATGATCCTTTGTTTATTCGAAACGCTCACGGCTTAACGCCTACACCCAAAGCGATATTTCTAAAACCAAAGTTGGAGTCTCTCATACACCAACTTGAACAAATTACCCAACCAGAGGAATTCTCACCTGAATCGAGCTCATATCGATTCCAAATCGCTGCGGTGGAAAGTGTCTATCCACTCATCTTGCCGCATTTCTTGCCAGCAATTTTCTCGCAAGCTCCAGGCGTGACAATCAGCACTCATGCGTGGTCCGATACTACATTCAAAATGCTCCAGCGAGGCGAGCTCGATCTTGGAATTACAGGTAAAGACATCGACATCAATGATGCCAAGCTGACGATGTACCCACCAAATGATATTTGCGAAGCAGAAATCTATCGTGACAGCCAAATGTGCTTAATGCGTAATGACCACCCTGTTTTGCAGCAGCCTTGGAATCTAGAAAACTATCTAGCGCATCGACATGTGCAAGTTAGGTGTGATGGCAATGAACGTTGGCTGCTTGATTATCGTCTGGCGGACATAGGTAAAGAGCGTGATATCGCGATTATGGTGCCAGATTTTAACAGTGCTGCCAGTCTATGTTCATACACTGATTTCATCTTTACGGCGCCAAGCCACTTCGTCAAACTTGCCTCCGAACAACTTAATTTAACCGTTCGACCTTTGCCTATGGAATTCCCGCCAATGGCATATACTCTTTTTTGGCACAGAGATAGAGAAAATGACCCTGCATTAGCTTGGTTGCGACAGATCATCAAAGATAAGACTGAAACCCTCAGATAATTTGCAGCTCTTGTGCAAAAGGAGTAGCTTATTGCCATCGTCCCAAGAGTAAGAAATGGACGCAAAAGAAATTTGAAGGAATAACCCATGCTCAGCACTACTGAACAGCGTGTCTTAGCTATCCGAGAATGGCTAGCACAACATAATATTGATGCCCTACTTGTCCCACATGA
>CEUP01042516.1_pt1 | contig 9962 bp, 7 predicted proteins | sample 531371 | NCBI WGS metagenome assembly CEUP01 (sample SAMEA2622738, study PRJEB7988) | marine metagenome | biome: marine biome (ENVO:00000447); feature: marine epipelagic mixed layer (ENVO:xxxxxxxxx); material: "saline water (ENVO:00002010), including plankton (ENVO:xxxxxxxx)" | depth 150 m
AAGCGCTGCTTTTCAGCTTCAATCTCCTTCAACAACTCACTGGCAGGCGAGTCATTGGGGTCTTGGTCAACCAATTTGCCCTGCATTGCGAGGGTTAAAATCAGTTCGCGCAGTTTTTCAATGCCGTCGGGTGAAGCAAAGGCGGTATCAAAATGCTGCTCAATTAAGTCATGAACGGCCTGGGTCATGCTTTTGCCCCTAAGCAAGCCATCAACTCTTCTTTTAATGCAGTTTGCGCCGCGTTCAATTGCCGCACGATCTCTTGATATTCGCTCATCAATTCCGCTGGATCTTGATGAATCACTTCGGCTTCATGTGGATTTTTGCATTCCAGGTTATAGTTACGTTCTGCTAATTTTTCGGCTGATACCTTCCACGCATACTCCGTGACTTTACGGCCTTTGCGTGCAGCACCGCCCCACCAGGCTTTTTCTAAATCAAATTCCCCAATGGTTAATGGTTTAGAACGCGAATAGGATTTGTAGCCTTCAGGGTAAGGATGCTCGAAAAACCACACGTCTTTGGTAGGGCCACCTTTTTCAAAAAAGAGGATGTTCGTGGCAATACTGGTGTAGGGCGAAAAGACACCTTTAGGCAGACGCACAATGGTATGCAGATTAAATTCTTCCAATAGTTCGCGTTTTAAGGTGGTCTTGACGCCCTCACCGAACAAAAAACCATCAGGTAAGACGACCGCAGCGCGTCCTGTGTCTTGTTTAAGTAGGTGCATGATCAGCGCCATAAACAAATCGGCGGTTTCGCGGGTTTGGTATTTCTTTAAGAAGTTCGATTCAATGCCATCTTCTTCCATACCACCAAATGGGGGGTTAGTAATGATGATGTCCACTCGTTCTTTAGGGGTATAACTCTGTAGCTGCCTTGCAAGCGTATTGTCATGGCGAATATTGGTAGGCACATCAATGCCGTGCAGCATAACGTTGGTTAAGGCCAACATATGCGGCAGAGGCTTTTTCTCAACACCGTGGATCGTGTCTTGTAGCAACAGCCTGTCTTCGTTCTTTTTGATTTGCTGATTCAAGTGCTCAATGGCGCAGGTGAGGAAGCCCGCTGTACCGCAAGCTGGGTCAAGAATGCTTTCGCCCAACTTCGGATCAATCATATCCACAATAAACTGGGTCACTGCACGCGGGGTGTAATACTCGCCAGCGTTACCCGCTGACTGCAAATCAGCCAGAATTTTTTCATAAATATCGTTAAACAAATGGCGATCGCCAGATTTGTTGAAATCGACATCTTCTTCAATGGTGTTGATTACCTGGCGTAGCAAGGTGCCCGACTTCATGTAGTTATAGGCATCCTCAAAGACCGAACCCACGACTTTGCCGTGCGGCGACACTCCTGCTGCGACGGCTAACTTTTTTAACGCTGGGAACAGGTCGTTGTTAACGAAGTCGATTAACTCCTCACCCGTGACGCCCTCAGGATCTTTCGCCCAAGCAGACCAGCGGAAACGGCTTGGCAAGGGAGATTTATAACCCGGCACGGTGAGTTGCCATTCCTGTTCTTTGTCATCAAAGATTTTCAGGAAAATCAACCACACCATCTGGCTGATGCGTTGGGCATCCCCATCGACGCCTACGTCTTTGCGCATGATGTCCTGAATGGATTTGATAAGGGTAGTGAGTGACATGGTATTGCTATCTCCAATATTCTTTATTCGGCGCTACGTTTTTCTTTTTCTCTATTTTCAAGAGCTATACAGCGCCTGTTCGAGTTCGTTTACGGCTTGCTGGTATTGATCCAAGCCACCAAAGGCACGAATGATTTCCAGCGGGGTGCCAAATTGGGTAAAAGGCGCGATGGTCAGAATCTGTGTTTCTTCAATCTGAGCCACACCTTCATCGGCATATTTGTCCAGTAGCGCTTCTAGCACTTTGCGAGCCTGATCACCGTATTGCGTAAAGTAATTGCGTTTTTTCACCTGCTCTGCCCGCTCTTTTCGAGTGAGCGGTGGCATGTCCCAAGCAACGTGACAAACCAAGTCAAAAGGGTCGAACGCTTTGCCTGATTTTTCACCCACTTCATCAGCTAAAGCTTCAAAGAACACGCCATGCTCGGCAAGTTCTTCAATGATGGCTTGTTTCTTTTCCGCACTGCTCCAACGGCGAAGAAAATCATCCATTGTGGCAAATTCTTTTGTTACCGCTTTACGAGTGTAATCTTTTAGAGATTCCGTAATGAGCTTGCCGTTGGCATCAAAGTATTGCACGCGCTCTGCGGCGACTTTTACCGGCACATTCGCTACTACGTAACGGCGCACGCCGCCGTCTTCGTCTTCACCGGGCTCACCAATGCCACCCCAGTCGCGCTCGCCATCGGGTTTGGGGTATTCCAAGTCTGAATCTCCCGCTTCCCCGGCACCGTCATCTAGATGAACATCTGGCGGAACGGGAGAATCAGAACCGGAAGGCTCGTAAACCTGAACCGGATCACCGTCAAAGTCGGGGTCAGCAAAAAGCTCAGTAGCTTTTTTAAAGTCGATGATGGTGAAGTAGTACTTGCCGTAATCTTCATTGATGCGAGTACCACGCCCGATAATCTGTTTGAACTCTGTCATGGATTGAATGCGCTGGTCGAGCACAATGAGCTTGCAGGTTTGGGCGTCTACTCCTGTAGTCATCAACTTAGAGGTAGTGGCTATCACCGGATACTTGCTTTCCGGGAAGATAAAGTTGTCCAGCTCGGCTTTTCCTTCTTCGTTATCACCGGTGATGCGCATGATGTACTTGCTGTTTTGCGCGACTAAATCTGCGTTTTCGTTGACCAATGCCTGGCGCATGCGCTCGGCATGATCGATGTTCTCGCAAAAGACAATCGCCTTATCAAAACGGTTGGTTTGCTTTAGAAACTCGGTAATTTTTTTTGCTACCAAGTGTGTGCGTTGCTCCAGCACGAGCGTTTTATCAAAATCCTTCTGGTTATAGATGCGGTCTTCAATTTCATTTCCGTGCTTGTCGGTCATACCTTTATCGGGCCGCCAGCCTGTTAAATCTCTATCCAGATCAATGCGCACGACTTTGTATGGCGCGAGAAAGCCATCATCAATCCCTTGGCGTAGGCTATAGGTATAGATCGGGTCACCAAAGTAGTCGATGTTCGAGACTTCTTTGGTTTCTTTTGGCGTAGCTGTCAGACCTATCTGTGTTGCTGAACAAAAATATTCAAGAATGTCGCGCCAAGCAGAATCGGCCGCAGCACTACCACGATGACACTCATCAATGACTATAAGATCAAAAAAGTCCGGGCTGAATTGCTTGTAGATATTTTTCTCTTCCTCATTGCCGGTGACGGCCTGATAGAGAGAAAGGTAGATTTCGTAGGATTTATTGGCTTGGCGCTTTTGGATCTTGGTCATGGCCGCGCCAAACGGTTTAAAGTCGTTGGTCATAGTCTGATCGACCAATATATTGCGGTCAGCTAGAAATAGAATCCGCTTTTTGACTTTTGAGCGCCACAACCGCCAGATGATTTGGAAGGCGGTAAAGGTTTTGCCCGTACCAGTCGCCATAACCAGCAAAATGCGGTTCTGCCCACTGGCTATAGCTTCGATAGTTTTATTAATCGCCAATAGTTGATAATAGCGTGGCGTTTTGTTGCTACCGTCGCTGTAATAATCCTGAGTGACCAGTTCGTTTTGTTTCTGATTTAGGCCTCTGTGTTCTGCCCACCACTGCCACAGCGTTTCGGCCGATGGGAATTCGTGCAAAGCCAACTCTCTCTCAATCACTCCATCTTTGGCTATTTTGTTATGGAACAGAAATCCATCGCCGTTAGAACTAAAGACGAACGGCACTTGAAGCATCTCGGCATAGCCCAAGCCTTGCTGCATTCCATCACCCAAGCTGTGGTTGTTATCTTTGGCCTCAATGATTGCGATAGGGATGTTGGGCTTGTAAAAAAGCACATAATCGGCTCGTTTGTGTTTGGCACGGGTATGTAGCTTGCCACGGACGATAATCCGCCCCTTGGTTAGCGGGAACTCTTCTCGTATTTGCGTAGCAATATCCCATCCGGATTGTTCAAGTGCAGGCGTAATGAACTTGGTGCAGATGTCTCGCTCCGTGAGTTGTTTTTTATTCATACTGCTTACCCATGTATTAACGCCTTTACTCGCCGAAGAGCTAGATCAGCTCAGTCTGTAACCCGGCCGCTTTCAGGCGGCGAGTCAGGTTTCGCATTTTGCTAAATTCAGTGCCGAAACTGCTCCGCAGCCCCACCCCTTCACAAAACTCTTTTGCGGTGATGTTCTTCAACTCATCGGCATATTTGATCATTTGCAGATGAAGTTCAGCGGTATATTGATTACGAGGGGCATCCACCAGTACTTGCTTAATTCGCTCGTAAATCTCGTTTTCGTTCATTTTTCAGCCTACGCGACACTAGCCAATAGATAATTTAGCTAATTTATATAGAAAACCTCAGGATCGCAATTCCTTTGTGCATCACGCCTTTAGATCCGCCCGGATGGTGGTATCTCTTTATCAAATGGCCGGAGTATCTGCGCGGTTTCAGTGTTAGAGGGCAGATCAGCCCCTTCTGGCGGGGCTTTATCAACGCTGGCCATCTGAATGCCTTTCTGCCGCACATGAAAGGCGATTTGCTGCCAGCGACGCAACCACTGCTCTTCTTTTCGCTTGTAGGAATCTAGCTCCGCTTTGAGGCGATCTACCTCTACCTGAAGCTCTTCGGCCTCTTTAGTGGCCTGTTCTTTGGTTTTTACCAATCCGCCCGACAGTGCTCGCTTGGCGTTGTCATAAGCAGCTTTGATTTCAGGTTTAGCCTGGAGCGACTGACGACTAAAGCCAAAGCGCTCTTCCAGCACAGCCCAGGTGAGTTTTGAGCCAAGCTCGCCCAGCGCCCATCGATCCAAATCGGCAACAATTGTATTGATGTCACTGTCGGACATGCGTCTGAAGCGCTTAACCATGCTCTACCTCGCGTAAATATTGTTCGAGATCAAAGTGCTCCACCCCGTTGTCGGCCAGTTGGGAAGCCAGTGTTTTCAGTTTTTTATCGTTGTGTGCCAGCCAGTCCGCACTCTTTTTCGGCTTGGTGCTATCCAACTGCTTTTCAGCATTTTTTCGTGCCAGCGCAGTAAGCGCATATTGGCGCTTCTGCTCGTCCAGACGACCCTTATCATCCTTAGCCCACACGTAGTCTTTGCAGTCCGCCGAACATTGCAAATGCCGCTCGCAGGGTGTTTGTGAGAAATTGTGGATACAGATACCCGTACCGACATCATGCACGGCCTGAATTCGCGCTTTCAGAATGGCATCCTGGACTTCTACCGGTGCAACTTTGATTTGCTCAGCTAACTGGCCTCCAACCAAGCCCTTTTTGATGTCATCACGGAGCATCAGTACTCGTTTTTCACGGGATGTATGCTGGTATGCTTTGGTGTCTCTTGGGTTGGTTCGACCAAACCATTCAGTTTGCAGCAGATCACTTAACCCGCCCTCATCAAGCAGCGTATTAAGTGTGTGACGGAAATGGTGACTGGTAAAATCCACCTCAATACTGCTGGATGCGTATTCGGCGGCAAGCGCAGGGAAATAGCGGAGAAATGTGGCGAGCATGGCATGGGTGCATTTTGTCGCTATCCAGCGAGAGTAAGCACCGCTAGACAATCCTTGGAAGCGAACAAATAGCAAGTCGCCCAGATAGTACTCCTTGCCGAACTGGTCAATATGGATAGGCTGTACCGTAGACGAAAGGAAATCCTTTTGGCAGTACGCTTCGATTGATTTTCGATAAGTGAATAGAACCGGCCTAGTACTGCCCCCAACTCCAGACCTTATCTCTCTGAACACCTCTGCATTTTTTGCACACCAGCCTGCAGTGTCGATAACGTTTTTAGGTATTCCTAACCGTACCAAATCGACCTTGAATAATTTCTGATCACTCGAAATATTGTCCAAGAAGCGTACATCTGCCATACCCTTCTCAACCATATATTTAGCTGTGTTTCGCGCTTCTGACGTTAAATCAACCAATTCGCCGAGCACCTGCTCAACAATCGGCGCCACCTCTGTCGGCAAGTACAGTTTACGCTTCGGTGAAAATACGTTTCCTCGGCTAGCTTTCCTCGGAAAGTATTCAATATACGCCCGCTGATCCTCATCTGTTGAAACCAATTGATAGGGCAGTAGTGTAACCTCGCTAAGCCGCCTACCTGTGCAAGCCAGCAAAGCCAGCATCAATACATAAAATCGATATTTATGACCCCTTGGAACTTGCTGATACAACTCACCAATCACTCTAAACACTATTAGCTCGACCAACTTATTCGATTTGGTTTCCAGCACACCTGGGTCATCTAATCTCTTGTGATTAAGGCCACCGGTACTTAAGGGGCGCTTCATTCGGAAATACTTGTATTGCAGCAAAACCCTGCAAACACCGTTGGCATCACAATGCGCAGCAAATTCACCTACAAACTTATGTAGGTTATATGCAGTACCGTCACCGTAGTGATCTGAGATGGTGCTGCACGCACTATCCAAAACCTCTGGCGTTATCCGCAACAAATCCAAACCAAGTTCCATAGCTGCGTGAGCAATGTAACCAATTGCCACTATAAAGTTTCTTTGATTGTTGCTTGCTTGATGTTTTCTATGAAATCGAAGAACAAATAATGCCTTCGCAATATCACCCCAACTTTCAGGTAGAACCTCACCACCCAGTTGCCTCGGAAAACAAAAGCCAATCCGAAAAGCTCTTATATTATGGGAGGTAAGCTTTACAAGCCTGCCACTAGTGATCTGCCATGCAGACTCAGCCCAGTTAACCGATTCAAATCCCTCCAGTTTCATTAGCTTTGCTTTGCTGACTAAAGATTTAAGGTTTTCATTTCTGTCACGCTCCAGACGATCGAGGAAAGGGACGACCTTGGCCTTACGATTAGAGCGACCATCAGCCATTGTGCGCTCCCTCCTCACAGAGTTTTGCCACTTGTGCGACCGCTGCGATCACCTCGTCAAGCTGTATGCCCAATCGCGCATTCTCGTACTTTTTTAAACGCTCTTCGCGATCGACCAGCAGGCAGTCCAGGACATGCTCATGATCAGCATGACGATAAGGCTGAAACTTGGGGCACAAATAACATGAGTAGGGGGGATCAAGATGGCAGACGCGGGACTCGCCACACACGCCAATGTCAGCTTGATCAGCAGGATTTTGATCATCTACAAACGTTAGATGCTTGTCATCTCTCTCACCATTGACAGCATCTTCATCACTATCGATTAGCCTGCCTTTGAAAAAATTGAGGTACTTCGCGAAACCTTTCGCCGTTGCTTTGTCTAGGTGTTCAACTATTCTGCCAGCCATCTCAAAATAGACATTCACGTGCTGGGTATCGGTATGATCCAGTATTCTGGCAAGCTCACGTTTGCTGATTCCCTCAGCAGCCAGACCAGTTGCCAAGGTATAGCGCAGCCGCCTTGGCGTAACGCGCATTAACTCGCCAGTAAGCGGCGATATAATGTTATGGCGTTTTACGAACGCACTAAGTAAACGCGATATATCGCTGCTTGTCAGATTAAATGCGTTATCAATGTCTTTGGATAAAATGGCGGCTTTGTTTCCATTCCTGTTAATAAGCAATGGTCGCTCTTCCGGATTCACAAAGGTCCTATCTGCAAAGCTCAGCGGAACCAACTTACTGATTTCTATCAGCTGCTCAATCATGACACCAAAATGCGGATCGAGATATTCAGCTAAAAGATCATCTCTTGGATTCACAAATCGCTTTTTAATTCTCGGCATGCGAATGATGTAGCAGGGGTCCTCACCTCCGGGAACCAGACATTCAAAATCAGACTCACGCAGAAAGGTTAAGTTAGCTGGGTTGCGTCCAAATGCTATGGAGAGGGCAACTATAACCCTCTGCTGCAAATACTCTAATGATCGCCCCTCATCCGATTTAACTGCATTGATTAACAGAGGTAGCTCAAGAGACTTGTGCAGAGGACCACTTTCAGGATCTTCCATCCGAACAGCCTCACCTTTCGGATTCCCTGGCAACTCTAATGCCTCAAGTTCTTGCGCATAAATTTCCGAAAAGCCGCATTCTGGCTTATTGTCCGCGCTCCAAATGTACCACTGTATGGGCCTGTACATTGCCCACAACCTTTTTCGTGAGCGGGCGCGATTGATAGCGGTTTCAAACAGACCAATTAAGTTCGACTCTATATCAACTTGAGATACTGGACTCCCCCAATGTCTCAGAACTTCTCTCCAAACATCCTGATACGCAGCATAACCCGCATGAGTAGATATTCGTTTAAGTCGGTCAGCAACATGGTCTTTGAACGCTTCTCTGATTTCGGAGTTAGTTATCTTTGTGAAATTCAGGGTTGAATTATCCCTCGCAGAATAGGGCAATCTCCAAGTATCACCGGATATATCAACTTCCTTTCCTTCACGGGTAATTAGTGTCTCTATCTCAGGCCAAGACTGCTCGAAGGCTTGTGGTTTCGATAATTTAGTGTTCACTCCGGCATCCTCCCTGACATGATTTCAGCCTGGTACCGCTTCAGTGACTTGATTGCCTGCTCCTCCACTTCTTGGGCTATGTAAGTATCTTGTGAATCCAAACTACTATCGCCACGAAGTAAAGCTAGGGCTTCTCTTCTGCGCTGCTCATCCATTCCTGAAGCACGCAACACCCGTTCAAGCCTGGATGAGAATGTATGCCTGAGACACTTTGCCGTTAAGTTTTCAGGAAGATGGTCAGCGTATTGCGATCGCAACAATTGAAAGAACTGTGTAATTGAGGATTGTGACAAAGGCAAACCCTCATCACTCAAGATTAAATAGTCCGATTCGTTTTGGCTTTTACTTTCAAGCACTTCACGCCAAGTAACAATGTACTCATTCAAAGCAAATGCAAGCGGCCTATTCTCAATCGGAATGACTCGACCATTGCGCTTTATTTGAGGCCTCGGTCGTCTTACATCTAGCGGGTCCGCTGGTCTACGCAAAACCTTTATCGCCGAAATCGCACCAACCTGGACATCCTCTACCCTGAGGCTAAGCAGCTCACCTGGCCTTAAACCACAAAATAGCATCAGCCCAACAGATACATAATTTCTAAATTTTACAGCAGAATCTCGCCCATAACCCTGCTCAGCATCGGGGTGCAGTACCGCAAACAAGAAATCAACTTCTGCCTCGTTTAGGCCCTTTCGAAGACTTTTTCTCATTGGTGTGGCAGACATAAAGCTACCATCGAGCGTTTTAAGCAAAAATGACTTTCTCTCCCTTAAACGCTCATAGTCCAAGGAAGATAGGGGCAGCTGACTCGTCAGAACGTCCATGCACCAACTGAAAAATTGTCGGATAGTTGTTAACCGTTGATTGAAGGTATTAGGCGCTACTGCACTTATACGCCCATTTGCCTGATCGATTCTTAACGCTTCGACCAAACCACCTTTTAGTTCCGCTTCGTTGAATGAGTTTTGAGCCAGTAATTTCGCAGATAGGTCACAATGTGATTTATCGAGCCAACGATAGAGCACTGACAGCTCTCTCAAATTCCGAACCAATGTATTGGTACTAAGGGATCGTCTGGAAAGGACAAACTCATTGGGTAAGACAACTGGCATACCAGAAGCATCCAGCATCATTGGTATTTGTTCACCCGTTTTGTGTGTGACTAGCTCTATTTTCATTACACCACCCTTATTGACAAAAAAGGATAGCCATAAAACCCCATCTTTACAATATTAGATATTATGCGATTTTATAAATGAGCAAAACCAAGTAAAACAAAAAAGCCCTTCAAATGTTTACACACTCAAAGGGCTTTATTTTTCATTTATTGCCTGTAAAACCAGTCTATTAAATAAACCTGACCATGAATTAATTAACAATAATTACTTTATGTCATTCAGAACGGAATGTCATCGTCGAAGTCAAAATCTGGCTCAGCCATTGGT
>CEUP01002229.1_pt1 | contig 9859 bp, 8 predicted proteins | sample 531371 | NCBI WGS metagenome assembly CEUP01 (sample SAMEA2622738, study PRJEB7988) | marine metagenome | biome: marine biome (ENVO:00000447); feature: marine epipelagic mixed layer (ENVO:xxxxxxxxx); material: "saline water (ENVO:00002010), including plankton (ENVO:xxxxxxxx)" | depth 150 m
ACTGGGCACCTGTTAGCAACTATGAGTTTAACTATGAAAAATTTATGCAATCCCCTTTGGAATCCATAGTAGAAATACAATCAATCTTAGGCTTGCCGAGTGATTTTGCTGAAGAAGTATGTAATGAGGTTATGTCGTTACCCACAGATAAATATGAAACTACACTGCTTAGCCCCTCTCATATTACCGATCCTGAAAGGAAAGAGAGTTACAAAACGACCTTAACTGATGAAGAGTGTAAATTAATTGAAGAACAGCATGGTGAGTGGCTAGCAGAGTATGGTTATCTTGTATGATTGAGCTATATAAAAACCGTCACTTAGGTGAGCGATGTGTAATTATATGCAATGGGCCTTCTTTAAATAGTACAGATTTTTCATTAATTAGAAATGAAATATGTATTGGGTTAAATAAAATATATTTAGGGTTCAGTAAATTTAGAATTTATCCCAAGTATTATGTTTCAGTAAATGAGAAGGTGTTGAGGCAGTCTGAGGTTGAAATTAAAAAAATGACAAGTGTCAAATTTTTAAGTAATAGATGCCCTGATTTATATTCAAATAACGCATTAACTCATGTGATTGATACGGCAACTCCCTATGCACGATTCTGTAGTGATATATCTATGGGGGTGGAAGAGGGTTGGACGGTTACCTACGCAGCATTGCAGATTGCTTACTATTTAGGCTTTAAGGAAGTCATTATTGTCGGCATGGACCACCGTTTTGACTATAAAGGTTTACCAAATGAGTCCAACATATTGAATGGTGATGATAACAACCACTTCACAACCGATTACTTTGGCGGTGGCCAAGAGTGGGATAACCCTGATTTGGTTAACTCAGAAGAGTCCTATCGTATCGCAAGACAGGCGTTTGAAAATGATGGAAGAGAAATTATTGATGCGACTGTAAATGGCGCATGTAATGTATTTAAGAAGAAAAATTTAAAAGACTGCTTTAAGAGTTAAAAATGAAGAAAAATAAGTGCATACCCATGGATATGGAGCTTGGTGAAGGTCCTATATGGAATCGCAATCGTCAAAGTTGGTGTTGGCTTGATATACTTAACAGCACTTTATACGAACTTCCTTTTGGTGAGTCTACCCCAGTATCACATCAGCTTCCAATTATGGTTAGCGCGATGGCTACTATTGAAACTAATGGATTGCTGCTTGCTTCTGAGGGCAGTATTGCTACTTACAACTTGGTATCAAAAGAGTTAGATGAAGTCATCAAATTAGATCTGCCAAGTGACATGCGCACGAATGATGGTGGCATGGGGTTCGATGGACGATTTTGGTTTAGTACGATGCAAAAATCGCCTTCTGAAGCTAAAGGCTCGATTTATTCCGTATCCCCTAATTTTTCTGTAAAAAAACATATTGACGGAATTGTTATTCCTAACACGATGGTTTGGAATAAAAAAATGAGTGGCTTAATGCTAAGCGATTCTTTTCATCAACGGACATACCTATATCCCTATGAAGACGATCAGTTTAAATCTGAAGAACTCAGTAACCCATTCATCGATCTAAAACAGACGAGTTCTACTCCAGATGGAGGCGCGTTGGATTGTAACGGAAATATGTGGGTGGCTTTATGGGGTGGGCATAAAGTAATATGTGTGGATCCATTAGGGAAAATTACCGATGAGATTGATCTACCAGTCCCTCAACCAAGTAGTTGTTGTTTTGGGGGGGAGAATCATCGCCATTTGTTCATTACATCAGCTAAAGAAGGTCTTACAAAAGCGGAATTAGACCAATATCCATTGTCGGGTAGTGTATTTATCGTTGAGCTTGATGTGGAAGGGATTGCTATTCCAGGATTTTTGCCGGAGAAAACATGCTAGCAAGTGTTGTTATTAGAACCTTAAATGAAGAAAGGTATTTAACGGAGTTATTAACTTCTATAAGTAAACAAAAGTGTGAACTTGTTGATTTAGAAATCGTTGTCATTGATTCTGGCTCAACAGATAAAACGCTAGATATTGCCAACCAATTTGGTGCAAGAATTACTTACATCAAGAAAGAAGAATTCACGTTTGGTCGCTCACTCAATATGGGGTGTGAGTTCGCAAGAGGTGATTACTTGGTGTTTGTAAGTGGGCATTGTATCCCTTCATCAGAGCACTGGCTTGATGAACTTTGTAGGCCTTTGGTTGAGAAAAAAGCTCAATATACTTATGGTCGACAAATTGGTCGCGATACGACAAAGTTTTCAGAGCAGTGCCATTTTAATAAATGGTTTCCAGAGTACAATAAAATCCCTCAAGAGGGGTACTTTTGCAACAACGCCAATGCAGCAGTTACTCGAGAAACGTGGCTTAAATATAAGTTTTGTGAAAAACTCACTGGCTTGGAAGATATGCACCTTGCAAAGCAATTGGTTGAAGACAATGGAAAGGTTGCTTATGTAGCAGAAGCTCCAGTTTTTCACATACATGATGAGACATGGAAGCAAGTTAAAACTCGTTATGAACGCGAAGCATATGCATTAAAAGAAATTATGCCTGATGTTCATTTTTCTTTAAGTGATTTTCTTCGCTATTACCTTTCAGGTGTACTGAGCGATAGTGCTACTGCAATCCGAGAAAAATCTTTTTCCCGTAATATTAAGGACATTATTTTGTTTCGCTTTAATCATTATTGGGGGACATATGTCGGAAACCATGAAGTTCGGAAAATATCTAAACAGAAAAAGCTAAATTATTTTTATCCAAAAGACTTAGAAAAAGGTAAGTATAATGAACAAACCAAAAGTAGTAGCTTTACTACCAATGAAAGCAAATAGCTCTCGAGTACCAGGTAAAAACTTTAAAGATTTTTGCGGTAAGCCATTGTTTCGATGGATATTGGACAGTTTATTAGCAGTTGAAGAAATTGATCAGGTTATTATTAACACAGATGCGCGAGAAATTCTTGCGGAAAATGGTTTAGTTGATACTGATAGAATTGTTATCCGCGATAGAAAGAAGGAAATTTGTGGCGATGATGTATCTATGAATATTGTGCTAGCTGATGATGTTGCGAATGTTGATGCAGACATTTATATGATGACACATACCACTAATCCATTGTTATCGTCTTCTACTATTCGTAAAGCAATTACACAATATAAAGAAGCTCTTTCTTCAAATAAAGCCGACTCTTTATTCACGGTTAACAAAATTCAAACGCGCTTCTATACAGAATCTTGTGAACCAATTAATCATGATCCTGACAACCTAATTCCTACACAAGACCTGGAACCTTGGTTTGAAGAGAATTCAAACTTATATTTATTTAATCGTGATAGTTTCAGCTCTACAAATGCTCGGATTGGTAGCAAGCCCACTATGATGGTTTCCCCTGCACTAGAATGTTCTGACATTGATACCCCAGACGATTGGGATCGTGCTGTAGTGATGACTCACTACATGCTAGACAAAGGCTTAGTTCAAGCATAAGGATTAGATCATGAAAAAAGTACTTGTAACGTGCCCACCAATGTTGGGCATGTTTGATGAGTTTGTTGAGCCAGCTAAAGCGTTAGGTATTGAATTAATTGCTGCCAAAACAACGCAGGTATTATCTGAAGAAGAGCTGATGAGCTTATTGCCTAGTTATGACGGATGGATCATTGGCGACGATCCAGCGACAGAGCAAGTGTTCAGGGCTGGAAAATCAGGCCAACTGAAAGCGGCGGTTAAATGGGGGATTGGTGTTGATAACGTTGATTTCTCTGCTTGTGAAAAGCTAGGTATTCCAATTATTAATACACCAAATATGTTTGGTGGAGAAGTCGCAGATGTTGGTATGTCATTAATGCTTGCATTAGCCAGACAAACCCATTTTATTGATCGCGAAATTCGTCAAAACAATGCATGGCCAAAGCCAGCTGGTATGAGTGTGTCAGGCAAACATATTGGTGTTGTTGGTTTTGGTGATATTGGAGAGAGCTTCGTTAAGCGGTTGTCGGGGTTTGATGTTACTGCAACGGTCTATGATCCTGGCGTTGAAGGCAATAAGGGATATGATTTTGTAGAACGACAGCCTTATCCTCAAGGCATCGAGAAGTGTGACGTCTTGGTGTTTACATGCGCGCTAAACCAACATAATAGGCACATGCTAAATGGTGATGTAATTGCAGCTATGAAGCCGGGCTCTATGGTTGTGAATGTTGCCCGTGGCCCATTAATTGATGAAGCTGCGTTAATCTCAGCGTTACAAAGCGGTCATCTCTATGCTGCAGGCTTAGACGTGTTTGAAGAGGAACCATTACCATCGTCATCACCGCTGCGTGATATGCCTCAGTGTATTTTTGGATCACATAATGGTTCCAATACTAAAGAAGGTGTACGTAGAGCGACCTATAAAGCATTAGAGGAGATTGCCAATTTTTTAAAGGCTTAATTTAATAATGAATATAAATAATAAGAAATGGGCGCTAGTTACTGGCGCTCTTGGTGGTATAGGGCACGCTTTAGTCGAGGAGTATTCTCGTGCTGGGTATAGTGTTCTTGCCACAGACGTTAAAGAAGCTAGCGATAGCTTTGTTGGTTTAGGTAATGTTCATTTTCTACAGTTGGACTTGGAAAAAATCGCTCAGAGTGAAGAGTTTTCACAGAGGTTCTATAACCAAGTCCAAGCCGTGACCAATCGAGAATCAATTTCAACGCTGATTAATAACGCGGCCATGCAAATATTGTCTCCATCGAGGAATATCTCTCGGGAGCAATGGCAGGCAAGCTTTAATGTGAATTTGACGGCACCGTTTTTCCTATCTCAGTTGTTCCTAAATGATCTTGAAAAAACGCATGGCTCAATTGTGAATATTAGTAGCATTCATGCAACACAGACCAAGAAAGAGTTTGTGGCCTATGCAACAACGAAAGCCGCATTAAGCTCCATGACGCGCAACATGGTGCTCGATCTAGGCAATAAAGTCCGCATCAATGCGATAGAGCCTGCTGCAATAGCAACTGAAATGTTGAAAGCAGGTTTTGAGGGTAAGGAAGACAAGTACCGTCAGCTAGAGGCTTTTCACCCGATTGGCCGAGTAGGTACACCAGAAGAGGTCGCTAAATTGGCCGTTTTCCTATCTTCAGATGACGCTGGGTTTGTTCAAGGGGCTTGTATTAGTGTAAGTGGTGGAATTAGCGGATGTTTGAGTGATCCGGATTAGTGATATGTTAGATAATAAAAAATTAACGATAAACTCTTTAGTTAGAGCTGGTGAGTATAATAAAGCCATAGCAATGATTGATGAGAAAATTTCTCATGTAGATGCCTCACTACAGCCGGCTTTTTATGAATCATTAGTTTTTTTAAAAAAGTTATGCTTGAAAAAAATTAGTGAAGGCTTAGTTATATCCAAGGTGAATAATAAAAACAATATTATTTTGTTAATTAATCCTTCACATGCACATGATCATGAGTGTTCATTTTGGACAGAGTTTGTAGTTACGGCTAGGGCTGAAGGTTTTGAAGTTGTAGACTTAAATTATAGGAAAGTCGAACCATTTAGTGGAAATGTTACTTTAGTTAATCCTGCTAGATGCCGCGATTTAGCGAATAAGTACAAAAATTATAGTAATGAAAGCCTTCCTTCTTGGTGTAATGAAACAATGATAAATGTTTATGAAGACTGGGAGCACAGACGGTGGGAAATTAAAAAGTATGATCCTAATGTCAAGAAAGGAGTAGCATCAGTTGCTTGCTATATTGAGGATGTTATAAATCAGCTAAACCCGTGCGCGATTATTACTTCCAACAAAATTGATTGGCCTAATCAATGTGGTTACTTGGCGGCAAAAGATAAAGGTATCCCTTACTTTTTCTTCGAGCGCTCACCTCTAGATTCTCATTTGATTGAAAGTGAGGGGATGTTTTCTGAGTCTGATAGAATTAATTCTTTATTTGAAACTTTAGATTGTAACATTGAAAAATTGGTAGATGCTAACTCTCTAATCAGTTCATTAAATAGTAATCCATATGGTTTCCGAGCTGATGAAGCAACAAGAAGTAGTTTTGACGATTGCGTGCCTGGTAAAAAGCTGTTCTTTTTACCATTGGATAATATATTATGGACAGCGTGGGGGATTAAAAATCATAAACAAGGTTATATCGACTACCCTATTTTCAAAGATCCAATTGATGCTTTAACTAAAATAAATAATGAAGTTAAAAATCTAGGTGGATATCTTGTAGTAAAACCTCATCCAAGCTGCAAAGAGTTTAAGGCAATCTCTGAACAGCTATCTGATATTTGTTTTTCTGAAGCTGACTTATCTATACTACTTGACCATTCTGATGTAGTAGTTACTTTTCTCACTAAAGTGTCATATGTTGCTATGGCAAAGAAAAAGCCTGTAGTATCTTTTGGATCCGGTTTGCTCGATGGGCTAGGTATAACATATGAAGTAAATCACCCTGAAGCATTAGGAAGGGTGTTGTCAGATGCTCTGTCGGAAAATAACTTTGATGAAAAGTACAATCGCTTTAAATTTTTCTTACCTCATCTTAATGCGTTTTTCCATGAAACAGGCCGCGATGGATTTTATCATATGTATGGTAAATTTGGTAATGGAAAACAAATCGATACAGAAGGTGTTCAAAAGCTTTTAATTAAAACGAAGCTTCATGACAAAGTTAATGAAACAAATGGTAAGGACATTAATTTTAGTAACAAACCTGCACTCATTTTTGATGTATCTAGATTGACTAATGGAAGGTTGAAATATAGTGGCGTAACTAGATATACTAATGCTCTATTAGAAGAGGTTATACTAGAAGGTAGTTATGATGTTTACTTTGGAGCATTTTTTGCCAATAATGATTTTGGTAAGTCTGCTAGTATAATTCAAGATATAGAGGAAAAGTTTGGTAAGAAAGTTTATCCAATGAAAGAGTTAGTAAAAACTTTCGAAGACAATAAGTATAAATATATTTTGCATACTCCTATCAATCCGGAAATATTGGATCTTGAAACTAAATACGCTAAAAAAGTGATCACTGTACATGACATACTGCACTTGACAGAGAAACACTATAGCGGGTTCAATTCAATAACTGAAAGAATTGTTAATAGTATACTTGATAAGAAACCATCTGTTATCTTTGTTTCCGATTATTCTAGTAATGAATTTACTAGATATACAAATTCCTCTTTGCGTCATTATTGCACGACTCATTTAGGTGTTGATAAGCTCTATCAACCTACTTTCTCCCCAATAAAGGAGGCAGAGAAAGCTTCGAGTAAAAAAGCAAAAATTGTAATGCCTTTCCAAGCCGACCCAAGGAAAGGGTTTGCAAAAATGCTGAGAGTTTGTAATGACCTTGCAGCTCAAGGCGTTGATGCTGAGTTTGTTTCATATGGTTCAAAGAGCAAGAAATTCATGTACATAGAGGCTATTGATAATGAGGTTGACGCTAGTAATTTACATCTTTTTAAATTTATAGAATCGCCAAGTGACTATGACCTAGCTAGACTTTACACAGACTCTACTCTGTTCCTTTATTTATCTGAGTCAGAAGGGTTTGGTTTACCTCCCCTCGAGGCTATGAGATGTGGTTGCCCTGCAATCCTATTGGACAACACTTCTCTTAGCGAGGTGTACGAAGGGTGGCCTTTGAAATTAGAAAGTTCAAAGCAGGAAAGTGTGACACAAACTATTAATGCCATTCTTTCTGACAATGAAAAGTTGAGAACACTAAGAACCCAAGCAATTGAATTTTCATCTAAATATCATTGGAGAATTACAGCCTCTAAAACTGTGAACTTTTATAATAAGACCTTAGATTTATAAATGCTGTCGTTCGTGATGATACGAGTATTTGATGCTCGTATCATCTCCTAGATGAAAATTCGGAATAGAGAAATAGGCTTATGAAAAAATGTGCACTCATTACAGGTGTCACCGGCCAAGATGGTTCATATCTAGCTGAGCTCCTTTTAAGTAAAGGGTATGAAGTGCATGGTATTAAGCGACGTTCGTCTTCTTTCAATACAGAACGAGTGGATCATATTTATCAAGATCCATATGTAGCTAATCCGAAGTTTATTCTCCATTACGGTGATCTGACTGATGCGTCTAACTTAATTCGATTACTCAAAAAGATTCGACCAGATGAAGTATATAACTTGGGCGCTCAATCACACGTAGCAGTGTCGTTTGAGGCGCCGGAATATACAGCCGATGTAGATGCATTGGGCACGCTGCGTTTGCTTGAAGCCATTCGCTTTTTGGGATTAGAGAAAAAGACCAAGTTTTATCAAGCGTCTACTTCTGAGTTGTACGGTTTAGTACAAGAGATCCCGCAAAAAGAGACCACGCCATTCCATCCATGCTCCCCTTATGCAGTCGCGAAAATGTACGCTTACTGGATTACAGTAAACTACCGTGAAGCTTACGGTATGTACGCATGTAACGGTATTCTGTTTAACCACGAGTCTCCACGCCGTGGTGAAACATTCGTTACCCGCAAGATCACTCGCGCTATTGCTAATATCGCTCAGGGTTTAGAGCCGTGCTTGTACCTTGGTAACATGGATGCACTACGTGACTGGGGCCATGCTAAAGACTACGTGCGTATGCAGTGGATGATGCTACAGCAAGATCAAGCGGAAGACTTCGTTATTGCGACTGGCAAGCAAATCTCAGTACGTGAGTTTGTTCGTTTATCAGCTAAAGAAGCAGGCATCACCCTAGAATTCTCAGGTGAAGGCGTAGATGAAATTGCGACCGTTGTTGCTATTGAAGGTACAAATGCTCCAGGGGTAAAGGTTGGTGATGTGATTGTTAAAGTTGATCCGCGCTACTTCCGCCCTGCTGAGGTTGAAACGTTATTGGGTGATCCGACTAAAGCAAAAGAAAAGCTTGGCTGGGTACCTGAGATCACTGTAGAAGAGATGTGTTCTGAAATGGTGGCGTATGACCTTAATAAGGCGAAGCAACACGCACTGTTGAAAGAGCATGGCTTTGATGTATCGGTAGCCAAAGAAAACACACCTAATATCAAGATGTAGTTTTATCACCACAGAGCGCAGGGAGATACAAAGAGTTTTTTTACTATTGTTCTAAAGCTTTATGAGATCAGGGCCCTCTGTGGTAATTAGGTTGAAGTGCCATGAATAGGGATGAGTTGACCGAAAAGCTCATAGATTGTGCTATATAGGTACACTGAAAATTGGAGGCCGGTTTGCTAGAGTCGACTTATGAGCAATGCTTACTGTTTGAATTAGCTCAAGCTAGTATTATAGCATTCTCTCAAGTCGGCTGTACGACTCATACCTATTCATCAAGCCCAAGCCCTAAACTACATGAAGCTACTCGGAATGAATAAAGCGCTCTTGATTAATATTAATGGAAAGCGATTAGTGGATGGTATTAAGCACTCAGTAGTGTAAAAGGTTTCTTTCCCAAAAACTTAAAAAGCTCAGTGTCCACTGTGAGCTCTGTGGTGAAATCAATGAAAAAAATATTTGTAGCCGGCCATCGCGGCATGGTCGGTTCGGCGATTGTTCGCCAATTAGAAAAACGTGGTGATGTCAACGTGATCACCAAAGCTCGCTCAGAATTAGACCTAACCAATCAGCAAGCGGTAGCTGATTTTTTTGCATCAGAAGGTATTGATCAAGTCTATTTAGCGGCAGCTAAAGTGGGTGGGATTCATGCCAATAATACTTACCCAGCAGAATTCATTTATGAAAACTTGATGATTGAAAGCAACATCATCAACTCTGCTTACCAAAATGGCGTGAAAAAGCTATTGTTTTTGGGCTCTTCATGTATTTATCCAAAACTGGCTGAGCAGCCAATGCAAGAAACCGCATTACTAACTGGCACATTGGAAGAAACTAACGAGCCGTATGCG
>CEUP01050555.1_pt1 | contig 9841 bp, 11 predicted proteins | sample 531371 | NCBI WGS metagenome assembly CEUP01 (sample SAMEA2622738, study PRJEB7988) | marine metagenome | biome: marine biome (ENVO:00000447); feature: marine epipelagic mixed layer (ENVO:xxxxxxxxx); material: "saline water (ENVO:00002010), including plankton (ENVO:xxxxxxxx)" | depth 150 m
AGGAGATCATACAGACGTCAGATTAACACCCTGTTTATTGTCATCCCGGGCGCGAATATCACCCAGTAATCCCCGGTAAAAGTTAAAACCTGCCAACAATAAACCTACAGTCATTGAACCCAAAGCTACCCAGGTTAGTTCGTGCGTCGTATAGATACTGGCATCACCCTCTTTAGCCAATATCGCATAGAATAGTGCCCCGGCTAACATTCCAGTAAAGGCAACAAATAGCGTCAGACGTGCTGGCCACTTGTATTGTTTATTGGTAACCGCCATGGCCACCATACTTGCACCTGAGACCAAGGTATAGGCCATCGTAACCATGTATATATGGAGAAAATACTCAAGAATTTCACCCTTCAATACAACTACAATCGCGCCCACAGAGCCAAGTAAAACACCAACTTCTAACGCCAGCATTGTTCTACCAAGTGAGTCTCCTAGCTTCACGTCTATGCTCTCAGCAATGACATAGAGTAAGACGTAAGAGAAACCAAATGATAGGCCTACTACCAGCTTCGGGTCCTCGACCTCCATCAAGTTTGTTATCCCCAACAACCACGGGAACGCGGCCACAAACAGTGGTATAAATGCCGTAACGGCAGATGCACATATAGTTAGAATTAGCTCTATAGGATTGTAGCTAAACACCAGTACAGGCTTAGATTGAACTCCTTTTTCTTGCATATCATCATCCATAATGACTTCTCCAGATTGTATTTTAACTGGCGAAAATTAGCACAAAAGCGTTGCTAAATCTACCAGCAATACAGACATGCCAGCTATATAGGGATACCCCTTACACGCCAGTAAATACCGAATAATGTAGACCAAAAACAACACTATTATGACACATTTATGTTGTACATGATGTTGGTAGGTAGTATCATTTATATGCGGTATGTGCCGCGTTACACCGGATGACAACAATGACCACTTGGTATCTCGATAAAGAGAGCAGTTCAGCGCATGAAATTGTTAAAACCAAACGCTCCGGAACTACGCTCGCATGTGTTGTGGCTAACATCAAATTCAGCGATGAAAGTAACACTTTCCAGTGCCTAAAGCGTGTAGATATAACACAGGATAGCGTCGTATCTATCGAAGATATATGCTCAACAAACAACATCTTCGCCCTTTCAATTGCAGAGTGCCTTAATGGTAAAAAGCTTATTAATAAAGCAGACTTGGCCGGCGTGATAATTCGTGCGCAGAACTTCTTATCAACAGATGAAGATGAAAGCATAAATGGAACAGTAGAAGCCAAAATGTTTCGTGACTACATGGTGAAAATGAATCAACTTATAGGTCACGGAGCATCGAAAGAAGCACTCATATGTGGAACGGTCGTTCGAGCTATCCATCGGCAACTATGCAATAAAATAGAAACCAAATCATCTAGCAACGATCCGGATTGTTCTAAGGCTATATCGCCTTAATCTACTATACTAATGGCACTCGCGCTGGTAAAAGACAAAGAACAAATGCTGGTGTCGTGCGCTAACTAAATCAGTGTTCATCCAACCACTGACTCTTGCTCGCCCGGTCACTATAACGACCGGGCTTTTTATTCCTACCTCCATATGGCACCAACAAGTAAACATCCTTAACACCCACCAATCAGGCTGATAAATTGATATAAATAACACCCAATACTAATATAAAAAAAGAACATCAACGCGCAGTAGAGACGTACATAACACTGGATATCCTTAACAAGAATGGCCCGCAGCACCTTACAATAAACCCCAGTGCAGATATAGATGTTGCGAAAGCAATCAGCACAGCCTCTATATGGTTTACTTTAACATATATAGGGGTAATAACCTTCATGGCACTAACCAGGGAGCAACAAACACACAGCGTTGTATCGCTCCTTATGTCATCTGATAACTCTGTATCTATAGCGACCACGACCATTGTGATTTCTTTAACCACTCTATGCACACACATAGCCAGAGTTCTTAACCAAATAAAGTCAGAACACCAACCTACAATACCCCCGCAATAGACCTCATAGCACCTATACCCGGAGGAAAACCTACTATTCATATTGGGGTAATCGTCATAAACATAATGTGCATTGTATGGATGACATATATAGGAGATAACAACACCCAGTTAGATATAACTATCGCGCTGCTTTCTGCCAATATTATCTATGTGTTATCCAACAAAATGACTCTCAATATATACTCATTACTATCATGGAAACACCGGGGAACCCTCCTGTTCGCATACACCTAATCACTCTGCTGATATCATCATCTCTTCCGCTAGGACTTAACAAATCGACCTCAATTACATTCAATCTTTCGGGTAGCCTAGACATGACATACGCATATATAGGTGTACTCTTTCTATATAAGTTATCCACCTATCACTTCGCATTTAGAATGCCCGTCAACGACAAAAGACATTAGTCACCTCTTTCTTTAGCGGGCATCAAACACCTCTCAGAAACGGAACTGACATTTTGCGCAAGCGTTACATATAACACCCCTATGCATTACCGGTTTTTATCGAGCGCCTATTGTATGATGATGCTACAGTTGCATGTGTTTCTTTAAAGGGAAGATGGGACTTGTTCGTATTGTTGCCGCGTGAAAATAAACATTGAAATATCTCAATTTTTACTTGACGTTGAGTTCAAATATTGAGATAATTTAATCATAGAGAGAACACTTGGAGATAGATAGATATGAAGTTAATTACTGGAACGGAAGCCCCAAAAAATGACATTAGATTGTAGGCAAAGACAAGCACGCCCAAGCTAAATAAAACAACGAACCACTCCCCCTATATACCAACCCTATTTCGCTGTTACCCTACACGAGCTTAAGAAGAACAACCAACAAGAGCTAACTTCATTTTTACCTCTATTGATAAAAATAATTGATTTTAAACTTGATTTTTAACTTTGTTTTATTACTGTACATTTTTACACTCGCATGAAACCTGCGTCTCCAAAACCTGCTGGTTAATGTCATAAATAGCAATCCAAATTCGACATTTTGAGGACACCGACTCACACCCATGATCCACGCATCACATAGCGATCTTTTGCGATCATAATCAATCCGCACCACCACCCGCTCTACATCCAGCATGACACCTGTCTCTCAGGAAGTTGAATACTTCATCATTAGATCCTACCCCCCACATTACTCTTGCCGTTCCGCCGTAAAGAGAGACGCTTGAACCGACAGCAAGAGAGACGCGCAAGATTTTATCAAAAGAGACGAATGTCAAAATGTACAAATCAATAAACCATCACTAACCACTATTAAATCAACGAAAGCCTCTGCTTATTCAATTTCTCATCAACAATTTATTTGTTGTATATTTTTTTATTTTCTTTTTAGTCCAGATAAATATTTTCGACTAACATAGCCTCTGCCGAACGGAGAAAAGCAAGGATGCTGTCCACGTTTTTTTCTTTGACGCAATCATGATTGTTTAGTGTTAATCAAAGGAAATGGAGTTAACTATGCGTAAACACAACAACCTCAACAAGCAAGGCGGTTTTACACTCATCGAACTGATGATTGCCGTCGTTATCATCGGCGTGGCGTGGGCTTTCTTGGCACCTCAATTACAAGGTCTAATGGACCGTAACGTAACTGTGCAAAGTGAGACTAGCGCTATGACGCGTACATTCAACCAAATTCAGGATCGTTACTTCGATGAAATCATCGATGCTAACTTCAATAATGAGGTTGCAATTCGTGGTCGACTGGTGGCGGAAGCTTACAACAATAACGGTACTGATACGTTCTATAACATCTTTGATGGTGCGATCACTATCACAGGTGTAGCTGACAACGGTTGGACTTGGGTTTCTGAAAGAATCCCTACCAACTCTTGCGCATCACTGATTACCAATGCCAAGACTGTTGGTTACGAATCTTTCCAGGTGACTGGTGGTGCTGAACGTCGCTATTCTGAAGCGACCAACGACGAAATCGCAAGTGACTGTGAAAACGGTGACACAGACGACTACGTTACCATCACGTGGACGAAAGAAGAGTCTTAATCGGCACTCTAAAACGGACACAAAAAAGCCGCTCTCTGTAGCGGCTTTTTTATTGAATTCTTTTGGGTGAATTCAAGATGAAGTTAGGTCAGTAACTTCGGAGCAATTTTTCGCAATGAGATTTAAGTGATGGAGGGTAATTCCATCTAAATCTGGGGCCAGTATCTCACAATAATCACTCCGCTTCAAGTCCAATTTAACTCGATCTGTTATTATACTTTTCACATCCATGGATGATGCTGAAGCGCAACAGCAATTTATACCTGATAAGGACGTCAAAAATGAGTTTTCGAAAACAACCAAACTATTCTGGAAAACAATCCGGATTCACCCTGATTGAATTAACAATTGGAGTCGTGATCACATTTACTATACTTAGCATTGCCGGTGCATGGCTTTCTGGCATTAAGCACACGTTTAACATCAACACTGCCGCAAAGGATATTAGTAAAGTTGCAATCGCCGTACAACGACGCAATGCTCATGATGGATACTTGTTTTCTTACTGGGATGAAAACGGCGGACGTGCGGCAACAGATACAACACTTTCTTGGGACGCTGGCGACATGGATGAGTTTCTAACTGATTACTTAGTTGGCCGACGAAACCCAGGTTGCGGTAACGATGCGGAAGGATGGAATCCATTAAACAATTTGGGAACCCCTGATGATGGTGCCGAAACAAGCATGGAACGAGCTGCATTAGTTGGTTGTAACGACCTTCGCACACGCCTTCCTTTTGATGTGACAATTTCAGCTGCTTTATCACCAGATGCTAACGATACGGTGAGCAGATTTGCTCTTTATATCGATACAACAAATGTTAACTTCGGCCACAAGAATGATGAAGATAATAACTTCCTAAATCTTAAGAAATGGCAACTCGCTTTCGAGGATGCTTTGCGCAACGGTAAATCAGGCTCACCCGAGGTTGTTTTCGGTACTGTCGGAAACCTTGGTGATATCGATGACGATGGTCTTTACACAGACACAGAGTGTGAAGACGAGCTCATTGATGGAAACGAATGTTCACTTATTGTTTATATCGATTTCGCAGGGCTAACAAACGGAAGATTCAAGCGCACAGACAATCAAGATTTCTTCGTTGATGATGTAACGTTTGGTGACTCATTAGCAGCGGTTGATAGGCAACGTTGCGCATACTATGAACAAGATGCTGTAACCGGCCTTTGGAATGGCCAAGTTGTGGATTGTGCTATTCGCGCTGGCGTTGGTGACGATCAAGTTGTTTTAGTTGCTGATGGCGTGGTCACAAATGAAGTACGTATTTCTCCAGATAAAAATGCCGCTGGCGACGCAGTTGCTGTTGATGCTTTTTGTAATGCATTCGTAAAAGGCGCTGATGACGAACTTGAGGTTGCAGCCGCTCCACTAGATCAAACTCCTTGTGGTATTACAGTTGATGGCGCCGTCGTCCAAATGCTAACAAATGAACTTCATGTTGCAACCACAGCCTACGCTGGAGAAATCGTATCTGGACCAATCATGTCTAGTGACATCACAATCTTCAACGAAACACCAGGCACCACTGCATTCCAAATTCTGGATTCAACTGGAGCCAACCAGGTGTTTGTAGTTGACAATAACGGGCGCGCTTTAGTGGGAAGCACAATGACTGTTCGTGATGATGCTACATTCGAAACAAACGTACAGGTGAACGAAGATCTAACCGTAGGTGAGAACGTCACATTCGGCATGATACAAAATACCAACACAGTAACCTTCGGTGATGGTGGTGCATCCTCATTAACTTTTTCTCGCGATGGGGCCGGCACTTTCACGATGCAAGGGCAAGGGCTCGGTCTTCAGCTTTTAGCTAACGATGATGGAGAAGGTATCAAGTTTGAAAACGATGGTGATGAAACAACTATCAAGATGTTTGCAGACAATGGTGTGGTTACAGAAAACGGGACCTCTTTCCACAATTCTAAGAGTACACTATCAAACGCGGACTTTGATGCAGCTGGGATCACAACCGAGCAACTAAGACGTCGCTCTGCACTGGTCACTGCTGACATGGCGAAGTATCTCGATGATACGAGCTCACCAATCCAAATTGTTGGTGTAGATCGCATCGAAGGTGCGTACATGCAAATGACAAAACCAGACTGTCTTTACTTCTTAGATGACGCGAACTATTCGAGCCCAGAAGCCAACCCTTATAGAGACTTAATCGATAGTGGTACTCTAGCAACTACGGATGGACAAAGTTTGGCTCGTTTAATCTTGGTGCCAACTTACTTTAAGACATACAACTCGGCATTCGGTGACAACCAAATTTACGCACAACACGCAGCGCATGCTTCTTCAACTGCGTGGGACATCTATCTATACCTGTCTGGTGAAGGCGCGTTTGACACTGGTGCTCGTGAGGATGGTGCTGGTGGCTCTATGGCAATAACGATGTGTGACTACAGCGGCATGAATTTCTCACAACAGACTTTCTAAAAAGTGTTATGATACTGGTCCGGGCTTTCCGGACCATTCCATGGATTGGATTTAGGTGTAATAAAAAGGATTTTAAAAATGAAACGCGCGATTCATTTCTTAGCAGCAGCTATTGCCATTGGCACCCTCAGTGGATGTGCCACATCTCCAAAGACAGAGCCGAAAGCTTTGTCTGCTTATGAAAAAGCCATCTTAGCCGAGTACCAACGCACGGAAGAAGTGCTGTCTAAAGCAGCTTTAATTTCTTCTCGCAGTTTAATGGTTATGGCGCGAACAAAACAAGCTAAAGACCAACCTACTTTAACTGCTGAACAAGTTCGACTTGCTCGTGCTCAAAACAATTACATCCCAATTGGAATGGAGCTGATTGAAAGCATCCCATGGGATGGTGCGCCTGAACCACTACTGGGCACTATCGCAGCAATGGCTGGATACACTCTTAATTTCTCAAATCAGGCACCACCTATCAGTAAAGATATAACGATTTCTTCTGATAAGCGAAACCTTCGTAGCTTCATCTATGCGATTGAACAACAGACGACTGATTACATCAAAGACATCGACATTGATGACAAAAGCACAAACAAGTCAATCACCATTACATACGTAAGTTTCTAAGCGAGGTTGAACATGTCTATTAAAAGACTTTTAATCAGTCTCGCTATCGTCTCGGTTTCAAACTTATCTTTCGCGCAAGATGGGGATGATTCAAAACCTGTTGATCCTACTCTTACGATTAAAGAACAACGACGCTTGGAACAGATGGTGGACCGAACCAAAGTTGATGAGCTTCAAAGCCTTTATGCTGAGTATGGGGACGGCAGTGTAAAGGTTGATCACAGCTACATGCTGGAGCGCCCTCTCACACAAGAAGAAGTGCTGAATTTTAATCACCCATACTTGCAGATTCATTTGTCTCAATTAACTGAAAAAGAACGTGATGACATCATTGAATCAATCCAACAGGATGCCCAAAGGAAAGCCAGGCTTACTGCTGTCATGAATATGGGAATGCGATACGGACACAAGGCAGGGCTTTACTATGAGGCCCACAATTATTTTGACCGTATTCGTGGTGACCTTTACCACAAGCTAACCGAAGCATATCCGTTCGATTCTCTTATGCTAGCTGGCGGTAAAATTAAACCTCCACTAATTGAAGAGATTGGCTATAGCGAAACGATCGAAGACAAGCGTCGAATTCGAAAAATTAAAAAACGCTACCAAATTGAAGAGCAGGCCGAAGTGATCTTAAAAGCTCCTTCCGTACTTGGCTTCTTTACAAACCTTAAAATCCCTAAGCCGACACCTCCGAGCGTCTACCTTCTTCCTATTAACGAAGATGAACTTAGCTACTGGAAAAAGGGCGTGATGAACGGGTGGTTAGAAGGCGTACGTTACGCTCACAAAATTATTCGCTTTGATTATCGTGAAATGGCAAGAACATTAAATGGCTATGTTCGATTCCATGTACTTCATGATCGTGGCGTAATCAACATGCCTAGTTACCAGAATCTAAATGTTGGTACTAACGCAATGGGCAACGTTGTAAATATCGGCGAAGGCGTATTTGAAATTACCGAAATGCCTCAGCTTAATGACAATAGCGATGAGTGGATCGCATTACCTGTTGTCGATGACATTTTCGACAAACTTTCGGATGAAGAAATTGACAAGTTAATGAACGAACTTTATGAATCAGGAGCGATGTAATGGCTTTTAATTTAGCTAACCCTGATTCATTGCTCGTACCTGAGTCGCTAGAAGACGAGATTGTAAACTCGATGGATGCAAAGGTGTTCCGACGCATACTTCTACACGGATTCAAGTTAGAAGTATCGGACATTTCTTTTCAAGAAGGCATGCCTGTCATTATCAAGAAAAATAACTTGGTTTTCAGAATTACTCGCTCTTACCTACAAAGGGCCACAATTAAAAATATTGTGAGCGTTGTTCATAATGCTCAAGAAGGTGATGACAGCGCGCTAACAACCATCATGCAGGGTAACCCTTCCAACTTAACTTATAGTTACAAGGTACCTATCCCTGGAGGCCACGAAGGGATCCGTTATAGGGTAAATGTTTTGCGTGAAGGTGAGCGTGGTGTCTCGCTTGTAATGCGTTTGAACAAAGAAGACATCTTTGACCTTGATCAGATCGGATTGTCTGAAGAGCATCTCATCTACAAAAACATGTTCCCGACTAAAGGGTTGAATCTTGTTACTGGTTCCGTGGATAGTGGTAAGACAACCCTACTCTATGCGTGCTTAAAGCATTTTATTTTAAATTCACCTCGAAGTGCATTTATTGACACCTACGAGTCACCAATCGAAGGTAACTTGCGAGACTTGCCATCTAAGTTTGAAGTATTCAATAAAAAAGTTTCGCAAATGGCAGTACCTTGGGCCGTCCCTTCATTCGCAGCTGGGATAACCGAATCATTACGTCGAAACGCTGACATTATTTTAACTGGTGAGGTAAGAACACCAGACGAAGTGAATGGCGTAATTAACGGTGTAATGCAGACAGGTAAGTTAATACTTGGAACCATGCACACCGATAATACTTCAATGTCTGTTAACCGTATGATTTACGCTTTAAACAACAGCAGCGAAGCTGAAGTTAAATCGAAAGTGTATGACTTACTATCTTCATTGAACATGGTGGTCTCTCAGAAACTGCTTGAGACCGTAAACATGAAGCGTACAGCTGTTAATGAAACATTTATCGTTACCAAGGAAATCAGAGACACACTTCAAGCTCTTCCTATCGATCGCGTTGCAAGGGAAATTAAAGGAATTATGGTCGAACAGAAAGCCACCATCGTTGATAACGCAAGAAAGCGACTTGAGGCTGGCATCATAAGCGAGCAAGTGTTCGATGAATTCCAAGCATCTTACAGCTACTAAGCATCAGGGGGTACCATGGCTGAAAATGTACAATTAGAAACCACACAGATAACATTGCGGGCTCATGCAATTGCCAGCAAGCGCTCAACATTTATCTTTGGAACAAGCAATCGATTATTGCTTCCGCTTGTGTTCATGACTGCGTTTACGCTACCCAATGGACACTATTCTGTATTTATCGCGACCCTCGTCATCTTCTTCCTAGAAATTGTGTTAAGATACATGCTGAAGATGACCATGAAGGAAGCAATCTTCGGTATAACGTCTGCCGCTTTTGGCTCGAAACGTAAGCCAGTAAGAAATTAGACAATTCAGGGATGATTTAGAGATGAAAGGGATTTCAAACAAACAACTTGTTGCTACGGCAATTGCCTTTGCGCTGAGCGGCACTTTATCTTTTACTGCTACGGCAGGCGTAAACATTTTAA
>CEUP01020107.1_pt1 | contig 9825 bp, 14 predicted proteins | sample 531371 | NCBI WGS metagenome assembly CEUP01 (sample SAMEA2622738, study PRJEB7988) | marine metagenome | biome: marine biome (ENVO:00000447); feature: marine epipelagic mixed layer (ENVO:xxxxxxxxx); material: "saline water (ENVO:00002010), including plankton (ENVO:xxxxxxxx)" | depth 150 m
AGCAATACAGTAGTTTTTAACCCTGGTTAGTAAAAACGCATCATACTGAGAAGCAGTAGCATTTGCTTTAGCGTCTGCAAAAGTAGCGGATCGCCCTTGAGGTATTCCATATTTAATCGGAAGTTTGAGGTTTACACCTCCAAAATCTTCGTATTTTGAAATCATAGCCAGGAATGGATTATCCTTATAGACCATGTTTTCGATTTTTTCACTCGTATAGTGCTGCTTAAGAGCACCTTCGAATGAAGTCATATCTAAACTTGCCATTTTAAAACTCCTTTAAGTTTTATAATTATTATTTTAATTCCATCTTAACATTTTTGCAATTTCTCTTTTTGATTCTTCATCTGATAACGGTCTGTCTACTCTTTGGTTAGCCTGAGCAGATAAGGCGTTCGACAGGGTTGTTTGCGACTGTCTTGGAGTTTCTGGCTCTTGTTGGTCTCTTTGTGAAAGACGATTTTTTACTTTGCTAAGATTTAATAACTTCTCAGCTTCTTCTTCTAAATAACTCTCAACGGCTTGAGCAGCATCTTTTATATCAAGGATTCTACCTGTTTCGTTATAGTGCTCCTCTATTACTTCATAAATAACTTCATTTGCTTGATTGTGAGCTACATACTCATATTCATTTTTATTAGACGAGACAAAACTATCTATCTCGTTCATAAAACCTCTTTGTATGTCGTCATAACGCCTTTGTTCATCACTTTTTTCTTTATCTAATATTCTTTTTTCTAACTCTTCGTACTTTGATTTGTAACCATTTTCCAGTTCTTCACGCATTAACTTCATTTGCATATCAGGAGTAAGTTTTCCATCATTCAATGCTAATTCAGTTAATTTATCATAGCTAAGACCCATATCCTCTAATGCTTTAAGAGGGTTTTGTTTTAACCTATACTCCAGAGGAATGTCTGGTTCTTTTTCAGGTTCGGGCTTTTTGTTAAAGAAGTTAAATTTCTCCTCTAACTCAGCTATGCGGTTTTCGTACTCTGCTTCTTTTGCTCTAATTTCTTTTTCTCGTCTGCTCAAAGCAGCAAACTTGCGTGAAAAATCATCACTTTTTTCTGAATCTTTAGCTGCATCTAAGGATTGTTCTACTTCTTGTTCAGCAGATTCTTCAGAATCTTGGTTCATAACTACATCATTAAGATGTTCATGACTGTTGGTCTCCATTTTTACTCCTTTAGCTTAAAGGGCTAAGCCCGATCTAATGATCTATTATTGTATTCTTATTATAATTACTCTATAATTTCTTCTTGCTCCTCTATCATAACTTCTTCTTGTGGTTCTATTTGTTCTTTTAGTAGGTTTTCATCACTTAAATCTAAAGCTCCAGAAAGTAAAAAATCTTCCTCGGCTGGAATATTTTCAGCTACTTCTGCTGCTGCTGTTCTTGCTCCAGCTTCTGCTAATTGCTGGGTTAAGTCTTGAGGACTTGGTTGTTCAGCTCTGGCTTTCTCTATTAAGTTTTGACAATCTTCCATGTACTGTCTCAAAAGTTCAAGACGGTCTTCTGGAGCACCTTGATATTTGTACATTAAATATGCCTGTTGTGTTTTTCTTACAGCATTTTCTAAGTTTTGATATGGTTCAGGTGGAAAATACTCTCCTTTATCCATCATATCCTCAATAAGTCTTTCTAAATTATTAGCATCAGCATTTAACAAATTCATAGTAGATTCTAAATCTGGAAAATCTAATAATTTAAGAGCGTCTTCTTTTGATAAAAAACCTGCTGCTATGAGGTCTGTTATATCTGCTAATCTAGCTGCTGGACTACTTGCTAAAGCTGAAGTAGGATAAGCTTGCATTAAATACTTATCCTTGTCCATGTTTACATCTTCCCATCTAATGGTTTCTACAAATTTACCATCTTTGGCTTTAACTTTAAAATCTCCTTCAGCAAGGTATAAGTCTCTAGCCATGTCTATCATAATTTCAGCAGCTTCCATAAAAGTATTTTCATACCTTTTAGCTACTGCCATAAACCTTTCTGTTTCTAAATCGTTATACTCTCTTAAGGCTTTACCTGAGTCTAACCCAGCAGGTTTTAGGGATTGAGCCGCTAGTTGAGAAATGCCAGAAATTTCATAAGCTCTTTGATATAAACGATCTAAGTGAGCAAATAAATCAGGTGGTATAGAACCTAAAGGAGCATAAACAGGAGGAGTTCCTGCGTACTTTATAACTCCACCGATTCTGTTATTAAGATGAGAAGAAACAATTTTAGAACTTGCCTCAACGAGAAGCTTAGGAACAGATACAAGGTGCATTGAAACTTGTATTGTTCTTAAAATTTTATTAATCTCTAGTTGAATACCTTGTAATTGTTCAGCCAAACCTTGACCAAAAAAGCCTACAGGTCTAAGACCCCATCTAAAAAATACAAATGGAAAATAATCTTTATCATAGTCTTCTTCAAAAAGAGTAGCACTAGAGATACAAATAGTATGTTTACCGTCTTTAGATTTTGGTCCAGAGGGTAAATGCCAAGATTCTATAACTTTAATCATGTCTTTAGCTGTTGCAGATTGACCATAACTTTGAGCGTCTGGGTAAGAAGCTGAGTCTATTTGTAGTTCAAAATCTGGAAACATTGCTTTAAGAACAGATTTTTCAATATACTTAACTTGGTGCATTTGTCTAGGTTTTCCATAATAAGACTCAATGTCATCTACTTTTATTTCATCTATTATAACTCTTTCTGTCTTAATTTGACCATCTTCTATGTAAATTTTAATACAACCTGAACCAAAAATACAAGCATCTTGGAACGCCATTGAAGCTTTTGCATAAAAGTCAGAGTATGAGTAAATACCTTCTACAAATTTTGTTAATTTTTTAGCTTTAGTTTGCAGACTAAAATCCCCACCAGAGGTGAGGAATGTAGCTTTAGGTTTGTTTTTAGTTATTTTTGATACGACTGTATCTATCAAAGATTGAATAACATTTAAAGTTACTCTATTAGTGGTATTATAAGAGCCTTCAATTCTACTATAGTTATAAGCTCCTAGCCCAACTTGGTCATAGTTACCATATAACCTAGCATATCGAATATTGTCGGTTTCTCTATATTGTTGTCTGTTATCTAGAGCAGTTACATAGGCAAACAACTCTTGGTATAAATTATTTTTATTTGCCAACCACCATCGGCTTCCATTTATTTCCGAGTGCAAGGGTTACTCCTATGAGTTAGATGACCAAAATAGTAATTCGTCATCTTCTTGTTTTTGTTGTTCTTCTTCGAATTTCGATTCGTCTGCTACTGTGTGTAGCTTTTCTGCGTAATCTTGAATGTTTTCGACAAAAGCTAACTCTGAGAGTTCAAACTGAACACCTTCAATTTTAAATGATTTTACTTTATGCTCTTTACACCATTCTATAAACAGCTTAACATCTTCTAGATTTTTTAACATAGCTGTCTCCTATTGTTCACCTATTATATTGTCTAATTCTTTTATATCATCTTCATGCTGTTTTCCTAGTTCATAAAGATAAGGGTCTCTCTTTTTTTCTTCAAACTCCATAGCTTCTTTCATTTCAAGCTCATCCATGTAAGCGTTTGTGTTTACTTTAGGTTTTTTTTCTGGTTTTTCAGATAGATAATGACGGCATTCCCTCCAAGCATACAGTACAGCGTCACAGATGTCAGAGTGATAAGTGTCTGAAATCTTTGGTCTTTCTGGATTACGAATTTTCGAGTCTTTGTCCCATTGGACCAACATGCAATCTTCTTCAAATAGAGAACTCTTGAAGGCTTTAAATTTTTCAGTTCGTAAATCATCGTTTAATAACTCAATAAACTCTACTTTTCGGGTCTTGTCAGCAGCCTCAATACTCAGACCATGCCTCATTCGAAGCTCCTCTTGGATCTTTTTTCCTAAGGCTCCTGCGTCCATGACCATTCGTATGGGGTTATACAAGTCCTTGTATTCATTTATAGCAGCCACTAATTGACTAATGTTTTGTTTGTTTTTAACATGTTCGTCCACCAAGTAGACTCGCTTATAGTGCGTATTATAACCGATAACAGCGATAGCATCACTGTCATTGTAGCCAATATCAATACCAATAATATAGTGCCACTCCCCTTCAGTAGGGAGTTTATCAAAGATGTTTTTTGCTTTATTGAATTTAAATACGAGTGCATCTTTATCCTCCACCCATTTACCAAATGTTTCTCTTATATAAGATGGGTCTGACTCATCAATTCCTCTTATAACTCTTTCTTCTGTTAATATTTCCTCTAAATCTAACTGGGGAGGATTGTGCATATAGGGATTATCAAAAGCTGTCCAGTGATGTGCTTTCCAGTTTTTTGATTGAGAATACTCAAAAAATATTCCTGCTTTAACTGGACCTGGAGTTCCTGTTAAATATAATTGTCCTCTTTTATCTCTTAGAGCTGGAATAATGATGTCATTTATAAGTTCTTTTAGATAAGACCTAAATGATTGGCACTCATCTATGTAACACTTCATTAGTTTCCACCCTCTAAATTTTTCTATCTCTGTCCTATCTTTTGCTCCTGCTATGTAAATTTTAGACTTGTTTGGAAATGCTATCGTTAATCTAACATTATCTGTTTTGCATTCTAATTCGTATTCTTCTATAATCTTAACTAAGTCAGACCAAATAATAGCCCTAGCTTGTTGTTGTGTTATAGTAATATAAAGCAGATTAACTTCATCATTCTTTAGAGCAGTGTCAATCATATCGGCTGCAATACCTACAGTTTTACCTGCTCTACGAGAACATACAGCGTTTCTAAACCTGGAACCTGAGCCACGAAAAAAGTCAACCTGTTTCTCAAAACAAAAATCTTTAAAGATAAACTTAGGTTTTTCAGACTTTGTTTTCCTCTTTTGAAGCTCCGCTATCAAGGCTTCCCTGTTTACGTTTTGCAAATCCTGATTCCTCACCTTTTGATTTTAGTGACTTTTTATAATCTTCATGGCTCTGGTCTGATTTCATTCTAAAAGACTTATCAAACACTTTTCCATTTTTTAGTCTAGCTTGCCAGTGAGAGTTAAAAGCTATAGATCTACGTTCTCCCTCTCCTTTAAATGGATAAACCGTATGTAACAGGTTAGATGGAAAAACTACTAACTTTCCTGGTTCAGGCATAAAAGACATCGAACCTTTTTCTAAACCAGTAGGACAAGCTGTTTTGTAGACAAACTCAATCATACCATCTCTTTGAAATTTATACTCTGGTAAATTTCCTGTCTTTGACCTATCGTCAAATGGAGGAACTTTTAAGTATAAGACAGAGGATAAGTCACAGTAAGTGTGAAAGTGGATTGGGTTATATTCATTTTCATATTGACTAACAATCCATGCGTGGTCTAAGTTACATTCTAAGGCTTCTAGTTCATGTCCATCACTAGCAAGTGAGTTCCAAACATAGTTGTATAACATACCCTCTAAATACTTGAGTGCTCCAATTTCATCTAGGTCTTTATTAGAAATCCAAGGCTCCTCGGCTATCTGACCAACAAGGTTTTTACCCCAGTCTACTCTGTTTCTATCTTCTAAAATTTCATCAGACTTTTTTAACAAAGCTTGAGTAATTTCGGATGGCATACTAAACATTCCTACAAAAGGACCAAACGGTTTTAGTAGTTTCATTTCTGTATTTTTAGCTAACCGTTCTAGTTTTTCTTTTTCAGACTCATTTTCTTTTGCTTCTTTTCTTTCTCTTTTCGCTTTCTTACCACTCATGTTGGCTCCTTATCTTATTTTCTTAGGTCTTCCGTGGGCAGTTACTTTGTTTCTTTCTATTTCAGCTTTTTTGTCTTGTTCAATTTTAATAGGAGACTTAAGATAAATAGCAGAGACGTTTGTAAGAGGAACAAGAATGTGATCTTGTTCGTTCTTAATGGAAACCATGCTTATCTTATCTAATACTTCTATCTCTAGAGCGTGTCTTTCATTAATTCTTCTACTGGCAAAAAATGTTTCATTTCTTTTATTAAACATTACCGACTGGTAACATCTAATAGAATCTATTATATTACTATCGTACTTCATTAAAACCTCCTCCAAAAAGGTACAAATTTATATTTTACTTTTTTTACAACTAAACTAAATGGTTTTATTTCATCTATAATGTTAGACTTAAGAGCTTCTTTCGCGTCCCACCATTTGTCATCTTTGTAGATTTCAAAAAACTCTTTAGGATCTACGCCCATTCTTTTTGATATTTCATCTAACACTAATTTATCAAAAAAGTCAAGAGCTTTAAACAATTTTTTATTATTTTCAGTTCTTTTAGGTCTGCCATATCCTACCTGTACTAGGTGATGCATATAGGTTGAATTAGAACTCCCTATTCTGTGGTCACAGTATTGTAAGATTATAAACCCCATAGAGTAAGCATTACGAACATAGCAGTTAAACTTATATCCTAGATTTTTAAGATATTTCATTTCTTCAATTATTTCTAACCCGATGTGAACTGAGCCTCCACCTGAGTTAATAACCATGTCAATTACTTTGTCTTTTCCGTTTACTCTTGCTGCGGTTTTGAAGTCTTTTAAGGTAGGGTCTATACTGTAGCCATTAATAGCTCCAATAGAAACATCATACTTATTTTCTAATACTTCTTTTCTTTCGATTGATAGAAAGGTGCCTAAAAATAGCCCCCCCAACAAAGCTAGGGTCAGTAGTTTTTTCATTCGTCTGTCTCCTCCGATTCCGGTTTTCTTGCGATCAACTTAGTGTCGTCGCCGTATTGTTCTAATAGAGCCTGAATTGACTCTAGCTTGTCCTTTGTTTGTAATTTTAATTGTCTTATATCCCATCTAAAATGTCCTGAGTCTATCAGCTTTAGACCGTTACGTTCTCTATGGGAGTTACGTTTTGCTATACGGTCTACTTTTTTGAATACTTCATCTATTAATTCTATACTAATTTCCATCATATTGCAAGCTACTTCATGACTGCGGTTTTTAAAAGATTTCATCTATAACTCCATACTCTAAGCATTCATCTGGAGTCAAGTAAAAGTTTTTCTTGTAGGTCTTATCGTACCAAAAGTCTGCATCCTTGTTACTCAACTCTGCCATCCAAGAACACCATTGGCGTTCCTGTTTTTCAACCTGATCTACTTCTTCTTTCGTTTCAGCATGAGACCCTCCTATGTAGTAAGACATTTGGTGTGCCATAAACACACAGTATTTAGACATTCTACGTTTGCGACCTGCGGCTAGTAGTAGTGTAGCAGCACTCATTACATGTCCGTAGGATTCTGTAACTATTCTACAACTAGAAGCATTAAGTCTACCTATCATAGCTAGGGCATCATAGACAGACCCCCCTGGAGAGTTGATCTTAATAGTTATAGTCTTCTTACTAGCTCTTTCTAGTTCGCTAAGGGCAGCATCTATAAATGCAAAACTATGGTCATCTATTTCTTCGTTAATTTGAATGACTCGATCGACAAAATTAACCCCCTGGTCAAAGAGGTAGTCGAGTCTTAATTTTTCTTTATCTACATCTTTAGTCCTGCTCATCTGGAGACTCCACATAGTTAGGAAGGTCAAATAATAAATATGGATGGTAAACTAAATTATACTTAGAAGAGAGTTTATCAGCCATTCGGGTGTGGTGAGTGTAAACTGAAGCATTGTCACTCGAATGACCTACTGCGTCTAAAAGAGTTTTCCCTATCCCCATATTTCTGAAGGTGTGCTTAACATAAATAAAGTGTATTATAAGTATTCCATCTTCCTCCCCTGCCAGTATGTAACCATATAGCTGAGAAGGGTCGGAGGGGTTACAAGCTACAAGAACTTTTGAGTTTTGGATTATTCGTTCTATAAGCCTATGGTGGTCTTCAAAATAAATAGTGTTTGTAATCTTTTCTGCAAAAGGGCTAAACCTGTAAGACTTTAAAAAACTGTTAAACAGAAATGGATGGTCTTCCTCTACAAGAGGTCTAAGGCGGCAGTTGTCATTAGATTTTGTCATCTGCCAATCCATGTTGCTCGTTGTTAAGTTCTTGTTCTACTAATTGCATTTGGGGATATGCTCTGACCAGAGCTTTGAGTTCGAACTCTAATTCTTCTATGAGTTCTTCGTTTTGTTTTTGTTGCATTCTAGCATGACCAATTTTGGCATAAATAAGGTCAGCTTGTTTTTGATAGATTTCAGTTGCTTTCATTATCACTCCTTTCGTTCTTATCTATTGTCTTATTATTATTATTGTCTAAGACCCGTTTGGCTAGGCGCATCAATTCTGAATCTGACAGGGCAGACAAATCTTGAGCTTCGGAAATTTCTCTTTCTTCTCTCTGAATCTTAACTAGGGACTCCAGGTAGCCTTGGACTATTCGAGCCTCCTTAGGGTCCAGAGTTACCCCCCTTACGGCTTTGGACCTGTAGTGGGCTAGTTCAGCACCAATGATAGCTTTGGCATCATGGAGCAACAACTCTGTGGCAGGAATAACGGAACTAGTTTCTAAAGTCACCTTCTTTTTTTTGGGAGGTAGTAGAATCTTGCGTGGCTCCGTTTTGTTTTGCGTCATATTTGCTCCAGAAAGCGGTGTTTTATTATTCAGTCTTACAGAGGGTTTTTGGAAAGTCAAGCCTTTTTTTAACCCCCCCATCAAGTTATCTTAACAATTGCTACATAGATTGCCAAGATATCTTAACAGTGTCTAAACAGTCTGTTCGTGCATAGATTAATATTAATAATTTCAGGTACTTAAGTTTGGTGTGAACAAAAAAAATCGAGTAGGGTTTGCCCTTTCTACCTTTTTTATTTAAAGGGTATTCAAAGTTTTCTCGTAAATAGTCGGAAATACGTTGAGTTGTATAGCCTTTGCCATGCAATTCTAGTACTTTAAGGTCTATTTTGGGTAAAAAAGTAGCGTTATAGCTTAAAAAACTTGCTATATTATAGTATTTTTCAGTAAATAAATCATATTTTGCCCTTACTACGCTTGTCGGTCTCTTTAGTATTCCACTATACTCATCGAAAAAACGTTGTCTATTCTTTCCAGAGCGTTCGATATCGTCGAAGCCCGACTCATCAAGTAGTTTATACCATGCTTTTTGTAGCTCTTTAAATGAGGGCTTTTTTTGCTCTTTATTGCTCATAACTATTTGTACACTTATTATAATAAAAAGTCTTGTAGGTTTTGCCTTATCGTGTTATACTCTTAGTAACCAATAACCAAAGGGGAAAAAATGAAGAAAAATGATGCTTTTGTTATATTTTCAGTATTTCAATCTAGATTATCCAAAGCTGATAACCTTGAGAACCATAAGAAGGTCTTGAATCACCTTAAGACATTCGGTCTTAGATTTAAGGTGGTCGAAGGAGTTTACAGAGGTGAGTCGGAGTTATCAATCTTAGTGCCTGTTATTAATCAGGTTTTTGACTATTCTACGGTTGAACAACTTGCCCACATTTATGATCAACATTCTATACTTTTTGTTGACTCTGATAGGAATGCTGAATTGAGGTTTATGGTCAAGGCTTTTGACGCTTCACTTAATCAGGTCAAGTCAGAGAAGTTAGGAAAATTCATTGCTACAACTAAAGGCATTGCGACTCAATGTGAGAACTATACTAAAGACGGGAATGATTACTATATTTGCGATTTAAGGCATATTGCATAAAAACGCTTGACCAAGGAAGGTTTTTCTGTTAATATGTTTATAGGGGGATTCAATGGAAACAAAAACTATAAAACTTGAAACATTAGAAAACGTTATTCCGCTTATTATAAAGCCTGACACTCAAAAAGACTGCCAGGAGTGGGTTTACTCTGAATTCCCTTATAAACACCTTTTACCTGTATTGGAGGC
>CEUP01045285.1_pt1 | contig 9786 bp, 5 predicted proteins | sample 531371 | NCBI WGS metagenome assembly CEUP01 (sample SAMEA2622738, study PRJEB7988) | marine metagenome | biome: marine biome (ENVO:00000447); feature: marine epipelagic mixed layer (ENVO:xxxxxxxxx); material: "saline water (ENVO:00002010), including plankton (ENVO:xxxxxxxx)" | depth 150 m
CGCCCCATCAACTCAACTTTTAAAGAGCCATCCTGCAGGTACATATTATTAAGGTCGGTAATTTCCAGTTCACCACGCGGAGAAGGTTTTACTTCTTTGGCGAAATCAACTACACGGTTATCGTAGTAATACAAGCCGGTTACCGCATAATTAGACTTGGCCATTTCTGGCTTTTCTTCGATAGACAACGCATTCCAGTCGTCATCGAATTCGACTACACCATAACGTTCGGGATCGTTAACGTGATAGCCAAATACCGTTGCACCTTGTGTTTGCCCATAGGCATTCTTCAAAGATGCTCTGAGGTCGTGGCCATAATAAATATTGTCGCCCAGAACTAATGAGCAACTATTATTCCCAATAAAGTCTTCACCAATTAAAAATGCCTGAGCAAGGCCATCCGGCGACGGCTGAGCCGCATACTGAAGGTTTAATCCCCAAGCGCTGCCATCACCTAATAACTCGATAAACCGCCCCTGTTCTTCCGGAGTAGTGATAATCAGAATATCTCTGATCCCCGACATCATTAGAGTAGATAGCGGATAATAAATCATTGGTTTATCATAAACAGGCATCAACTGTTTACTTACGACTTTGGTAAGAGGGTGAAGTCTAGTTCCTGAGCCGCCTGCGAGTATTATTCCTTTCCTCATTTACCTGCCTTAATGTTCAATTTTATATAGTAAAATCTAACCTGACTTTTTAGAGAAACTCATCAACAAGTGCATACTCTTTAGCTAATAAGCGCCTCAAATATTTCAGTTCAACCGGAACAGTACTAGCCGCCCGGCTCACCTCCGGTGAGAAAGAATCAGTAGGCAAACATAATTTATCGCTAAGTACTCTAAGACCATCTTTGTAACGGTACACAGAACCAATAAAGTCAAATTCTTCTGAACCAACTTTACCAATATAAGAAGTGTAAATCCTCTTTAAGAAATCAAAGTCCTTGCTTTCCATCATCGCAACGAATAAATCGTTTTCACGTACAATATTATTAATATCAGCCAGAGACATCAATTTAAGGTGATGGTCTGCAGGCTGCTGACTGTTTAATACATGCTGAAAATACATCCAAATACGTTCAAGTGGGTCACGTACCCAACAACTCCTAATGGCATTTGGGAAAATTTTTCTATGCTCTTCATTGGCCCGAAAGTGCCCTTGGACAACTTTTATCTGTGATGGAATCCAGATATTTTCGCCTTTACTTAAATTTGGAGCCCCTGAGTAACTATAAGCTTCATATAAAGCGCTTTCTCCATATATTGATGATATAGACTTTAAAACGGCGTCATTACAAGTAAACGGAATATTGTGAGACAACAATAAAACAGACTTATGCTCGCTAATCTGCTTATTAAAGGTGCTGCTATACGCTCGACTTAATCTTTCCGTTATCGGTATTTTCCTGGTCGTATTATCAAGTAATACCGAATGTAGCTTTTTTACGGACCGCGTTACTTTAAATTGAATATTACTTCGTTTTTTCTTGGTTTGGATAACCTTTTTTAACGCATCCAACCTCATTTTATCAGTAGCGTCTATTTTGAGGTTTTCAAGCCTTTCTACAAATTTGTGTAAACCTTTTAGGCTGTTAGCATCATAATCGATCAAATCATGACTCAGATTAACAAACTCACTTAACCCTAAATGCTGTATGCGAGGCTTGCGTTGCCTCATCTCTTTTGATTCGTTTATCAACTGTGAGCTATTGTGCACTTTAAACCTATAACAAAACCGCTCTAATTCTTTAAGGAATATTTTTTTTAATGCATCAAAGTCATCGGTTGACAAAAATGAAAAATTTACAGTTCCGGTAGATGATTGTTGCTGAAGGAAGCGATCCAACACGTGCTGTAATTCAGCTTCTTCAAATTTATTGAACCATCTTTTAAACTCAAGGCCCTCTAACGAATATCCAGAATTTACAACGCTGCTTCCTGCAATATCGCCAAACTCTTCTGAGTTAACATTTAAACAAAACAAAAAGTCATCGATTATATTCCCTTTACGAAAGCAACTATTACCGTAAGCTCTCATTAAGAACCGTTCTTCACCATAAGCTCTTATATACCGCTCCAGAAACTTTAACCCTTGCGAGTGAGGATTTGCAGGTGGCTTAAAAAGCTCACCTTCACCATGGCGTTTAACTGACTGATTGTAATTTGACTCTACCTTACCAAGGTCAAACCTTATGTAGGCGACAAAGATGGCGTTAGGTATTTTAATCGCTATTTCAGGGACTTTCTTAAAGAAGAACTCGGAAGATAACAGAATCGTCCGAGCACCTTTCTCTTTAGCATCAGCCAACAACAACTTTAATTTTTCGCAAGAATACTTAAGTTCATCACTTTGATTCCTTTCGTACAAGCTCAATAAATTACCAGAGCTAACACCATTTGGGTCTAAGTCATGTACTGGATAATAAACACCGGATTGAAGAAGCTTTTCTTTATTTTGTAGGCACCACTTTTGAATAGCAGAAGTACCGGTTTTAGGTGGACCTATATGGATCTTAATATCCATAGTGAGACACCAACCAAATCGTTTGAAGATGAAAATTTCTATTTATCATGAATCACTAATAATTTTCTCTAAAACTTTCTTCATAGCCTGCGAATATACAGACTCTGAAAACATTTCATTTGCTCGTTTTCTAGCATTACTTCCATAAAAGAGAAGCTTTGACTTATCTACTGAAAAGTTAAGCAGATGTGCTACGACCAAATCAGATTTTTTAAACGGGACCAGTATACCACTAGCTGGATCCACGACTTCATTTATAGCCCCCCAATCGTACCCAACAACCACTCGTCCGCAGCTCATTGCTTCTGCTGCCGTTCTTCCAAATGACTCTTTAAAATTAGACAAGCATAAAACTACATCATTACGTGACAGCGCTGAACTCACTTCTTGGATATAACCGTGTACTTTGATATTGCGAGGCTCCGATGTAGCAATTGCCCGCTTTACTTCCTCTGTAACCGGCCCGTATAAATTAAACTCAATCTCGGTATGCTCACACTGTTTGGCAATATGGAAAAAATCATCAATGCCCTTCTTTAATGTGTTGCTACTTATCATACAAACTTTTAACGGCGCCGTTATTTGCACCGGTTCCGTATTACCTGGCGAGTTAACCCGATTATAAACTACCGCAGTTCTGTCTCCCGCATCCAACCAGGAAGCTGTAAGACAAGAATTAGCTACAAAGTATGATGAGTTTTCTAACAGCCTGGTACGAGACTCCGTGGCCGTTTCCTTTAAAACGGACCGCAGATGGCTATCATGTTCGGGTAGTTCTCTAACATGAGTGAGTGTATTAATAGAAATATCAGAAGCTGCCAAGTATGGCTCCAACAACATGATAGTATTAACATACACTAGTTCTACGTGATTCTGCGAAAAGCTGTTACTTAAATAAGTGACGATCTGAGGTTCTACTGCTCTCCCCTTATAAAACCAGAGCAATGGCACAAATGTAATTTTTTCTACAAACTTCAATAACGTATTAACATATTCAGCATTTACAGCATTTGGTAAATACAAAAAAATTCGATAGCCGCTATTAAAACAGGCTTTTACCATATCTATAAAGCTAATCTCAGCACCAAAAACATGTTCGCTAACACTGTGAGAAAATACCGCAATACACTTTCCATGATTTACAGCTTCTCCATCTAAAACAATGCAATCATCGAATGACCAACCGCGCCTCAACGCTTCCCAGGTTGGGGATATACCTCCTCTCAACTGATGTTTAAATCGGTAAGCGCTAGGAATAAAAAAAGGAGATGGAGAATAATCAGCCAGTTCCCCAAAGGACCAAAAATGTTGGTGCAATGTCAGCCCCATTATGTCGACATTCTGATAGCTTTTGAGATACCATTGATTATTAAAAGCACGACGCCAACGCGATAACTCAGATAGTTCCTTATGGGACAGTACGCCTGACATTGATAGCTCAGCAGGGACAGGAAATTCTCTTTTAGTTGATGGCAGATGTAGTGGCTTGTTTGCATTTAGGTGCCAAACACGGGAGAAGTCGATATGCTCCTTTCGTGCACCGCCAAATTGCGTTGCCAGATGAGTTTTCGACACTTTAGTGATTGAACCGTCATGAACTCGGCCAAAAGACAAAGGTACTTCTGGGCAGACTTCTTCTAAGCTCTTATCGCCAAAACTAGCTAGTAATCGCAAATAGAACTCTGTATCTGCATTTGCTCTTAATTCATCCCAATAACCAACAATATCGAATACCTTTCTCCTTACCATTAGAGAAGAGATGTTTCTGTGTATCCACGTTATTTCTGTCTTTAATTGTGTAAATTGTAACTTATCATTACATCGCACCCAGTGAGAAATCGAACCGACGAGGTCTGCGTTTCGCAGAAGAGGCAATGCTTGCTTTTCTATTTTCTGAGGATGCGCCCAATCATCCGCATCCATGACGGTAACCAATTCTCCAGTGGCGACTTTGACCCCTTTATTTCGGGTTGCGTAAGCGCCTATATTTTTTTCATTAGTGATGACCTGTAAATTAGGTATATCAATATATCGTTGGATTACTTCAGAAAAATCATCTGTCGAGCAATCGTCAACTATCACAATCTCTATTGACTTCCATGTTTGATTCAATAATGAATCTATAGCGGTTTGCAATGTTGAAGCTGAATTAAATACCGGAACAACAACAGAAACCACCGGACTGCTTAATGGCTTTCTGAATACGTTCAAATTAAGTTTTGAAGGAATAGAAAATAACGTATCAAGACTAACAACTCCGTTAGCACAAGCAACTTTAAGCAACTTACTCTTTTTATAAATCTCGTTTATATGCTTAAGGTTCCCCCTTTTTGAATCTAACATCTGCAGGGATAAAAGTTTGGAATTACTTTTGGTCCAGTTGGAATTATTTACTAATTCTTTTGCTTTATTCATATTTCCAGAACGATAAGCAGCTTCAAAACCAAGCAAAAAAATTGTCGAAGGATCAATAATTAATGATGAAGTATTAAGTTTTGCTAGCAATTGCAACGCATGATGCAATGCCTGATCAAACTTCGATTGAAACAAGTAAAAAGACGCTAAAACCTTGCCTGCATAAATGCTATTGGCATCGTTTGATTTCACTTGAGACTCAAGTAATGTTAACCATTTTTCTGGGTTAAATGCATTAGCCCACAAATCCCGCTCAAGAGCCATAGCAGGAAGTGAGCATGGTAATCTGCCTTCATATCGGCCATGATTTAAGTAATGCTCTACAGGGTCCATTTCAGCAGCCGCGACATCCGGATATTGTTGCAAATACCAGCTTTTATCAACGTAACAGGGAGAGTTTGAATTACTCACAAAACTCACCTTACTTTTGGCTTTAATTCGGCAAGCAAATCATCACTCAATCGGTGTAGGGTATCGCTCTCCAATGCGTTAAAGAGCTGTTTATAATTGCTATCATTGTGACAAAATTCATAGGGGATAAAGCATTTTCTGGCGTTTAACTTTACTTTGTCCTCCGGAAGGTTTTGCAGCATACCCGGTTGTAATAACACTGCATATTCAGTATCCACTTCCATACCAAATACACACAACTCTAAACTAAATTTTTCTGCAAGCTCAAAAAAAGAGTCGCTTAGCGGCGAAACTGGTTTAGCATACTCTGGAATATGGTAAAGGCCGACGCTTATTCCTTGAGATGCATAAACTTCGATCAGCTGTTTATTATTATTGGTAATACTATTTTCCCTAAAATCACCAATAAAAAGCATATGTAAGCGTAAATTAATACCACCTTTAATTCGCATTGGTTTAGGAGCGGGAAAGGCGCGAAGTCTTGCATTATCCTCAAGTTTTACTTCCTGACTTACCTTATGCCACCACTTACCTGAATTTCGATAAACATGGCGCAGACCGTTATGCATGGTTCTTATATGTGTAGCCTTGTTTCTGGTTAAAGAACTATCGTCATCAAGCGCAAACGCCAAAGGTATGTTTCCATGTATTTTGTGGAAAGCTTGTTGCCCATATCTGGCCTGAACTCGCCAGATGAACTCAGTGTCACCGCCAACTACTACCGGATCCCAGCCTCCCATATCCTTTACGACTGTGCGTCTAAACAGAAAAGACGAATGTGACCAATGAATCAATGATGTGTTTAATCTCCAATTATGCTGAAACTCCACATTATCGGTCGCTCTTACCCAATGTGTAGCAACCCCCATAACCTCTGGGTTCATATCAAGGTATTCTACCTGTAACGCTACTTTCTGCGGATGCGACCAGTCATCACTGTCATGAGTTGTTATAAAGTCACCGCGGGCAAACTTTAAGCCAGAATTTCTTGCTTTGTAGGCCCCTCCGTTTTGAGGTTGTTGCACTAACTTCACCCTCGAGTCATTGCTATAGTGCTGTTTGATATGATCGACAGTATCATCAGTACTACAATCATCAACCACAATGATTTCGATGTTACTCCAGCTTTGATTAATTAACGATCGAATAGCAACTAATACTCGCTTTCCAGCATTGTAAGTAGGCATTATAACGCTGACTAACCGACCACTAACGACTTCTTCGCTCTGACACTCAATAGACGCAAATGATAGTTCCTGCTTACCTTCACCGGCCGATAGTAATGAAAGGCCATTATTACTAAAAATTTTATTTATCCATTTGAGTTTATTTTCAGCGCTGTGTTCTAAATTAGACATTGTAAGCAGAATATTAGGATCAGATGGATTACATTCTAAGTACCGAATACAGCTGGTTCGTGCAGCTTGTATATCATTCAGTTTAAAAAATAAAAAAGCATGCATTAAAACTGCTGTAATGTTTAATGCATACTCATTATCCAGCCGTTGAACAAGCTTTGAGAGTCTAAGAGCCTGTTCATATTGATGATTAAAATAGTACCATCTCGCGGCATGCCAGGCTGCAAGAAAGCGGATCTCATGACTTAATGTTTCATCATTATAAAGCTTTCTTAACGCTTTCAAGCTTTGCACAGAGTACCCCCCCCAGAGATATTCTGTGGTCAAGTCGGTTATTTGTGTTTTCAGGAAAGAGGCGGAGCGTAAATACATTGATTCTGAAGAGAAGCGCCCTTCTTTCTCACCGAATAGAATGAAATGAACAAGCGGAGACATTCCACTGTCAGCAACATCAGGATATTGAGAAAGGTACCATGAAGTAGAAAACACGCCAGATGGGTTCAGCCCATTTCTTTCACCAACCTCGAGATAATGCCTGATGACATTTTTTTCAGACAAATGTTCAAAATTTACGCCAGGTTGTTGAGAAAGATAGAACTGTTTGTCGAATTTGCCGCTACTTTTTATCAAGCTTACACAACGGGTTATATCTTTATCTTTGAAGACAATGCGCTTGAATAAAGACAGTAGATTTTTTATTGCCATTTGGATACTGTCACAATTAAATACAACTTAATATAGTATCAATTAAATTGCGCCCTCACTACCCAATACTAAAGGAGTCTCCGTGAAAAAGGTATTAACTCTGAGCCTCTGTGTAGTTGTCTACTACCTATTATCATCATTTCCAAATAGCGATGCCCAGGTACTAAGCACTCCCGGTGTAATAAGCACAGCAGACGAATTACAGAGGTTAAACCAACTAACACAAATCAACGATAGTGAAACCCATAGACTGTTATCGCACTTCTACAATTCTGAGTATGCTGATGTAAACCGTCCTTACACTCCCTATGCAGTAGTAAATATTGCAGCACGCGAGAGTACAGCGATGGAAAAACAATTCAAAGATGATGCTCACGCTGCCAGAGCAATGGCAATTCTTTGGCATATAACGTATGACGATAAATATATGCTAAAAGCAATAGAGATAATTAGGGGCTGGTCGGCAAAATTTGAGGGGTTCAATGTTACAAAAGGCCACAAGCGCCAGGCATATCTGGAGGCAGCATGGGTAACTCCAGTTTGGATTTCAGCAGCAGATGCAGTTGCAATGGGCGGACAAAATAATGCCTGGACTAATACCGACAAAGAAATGTTTAAACATTTTATCCTGAAACTGCAAGATTACTTTGAAAAGGCATACAGGGATAATAATTGGGGTGCTTCTGCAACACTGGCTCAAATAGCAACGGCAGTATACCTGAACGACTCAAAACTGTATCAGCAACAATTAGAGAAATTTAACTATTACCTCAAAACCTTAACTAACTCAGATGGCTCTATGAATGCAGATTACCTGTCTGATCCATGGCATCCCCAATATACTTTAATCGCGATGATTCAAGTTGCTGAAATTGCATTTAATCAGGGCGATGACCTTTATGGCACAACATTTGGCAAAGAAACATTACCCCGCCTTGCTTTGGTACTAGAACACATGGCAAGCCTTTTTTTAGGAGAACGCCCTAATCCAGATGGGTTGAAAAAAGGAAACTACAAAGGCGCTCATAATAACAAGCAAGGTTATCAAATTGCTTATAACCACTATTTTAATAAACGACAAATGAAAAGAGAGCAACTTCCGCTATTTGCCAAGCTCGTCGATAAATGGGCAGTCAACGAAACATCACCACTTTTTATGAAATGGGACCGTATTACACATGACCAAACAGTCACGTCTGCGCACGAAGATAAGCCCTGAAAGGTTGGAAATTGGAAGCTTAAAATGGTAGCTTACCGCTCCTGTCATGAAGAATTTATAGAAGTTTCTTTAGATACGTTATGCTCTCTAACTGAACGGCTTCAATGAGACTTTATTAAATTTTTAAACTAAATAACCATATACAATAAGCAAATCAAGTATGTCTATTTATTCTCTCCATGAGAAAGGCCTTATTAATGTAAATGAGTCCGCTCAATCAGCCACAGTAGATTCAAATATAACAATCGCCTTCGCTTTAGATAGTGGCTATGCAGATTGCCTAAAAGTTATGCTGGCGAGCATGGCTCACAACGGCATACTTTGCCGAAATCCAATTGTTATTTACACGGACGACCCTAAGCTTTCGGAAGATCCAATAGTAAAAATAGTTGCCGATAAGATTTCAGTGCTATCTGGTAAAAAGAAAGAACTATTGTATATGCTAGCCAAAGATAATGTTCAACGACCAGAACGCGCAGATTGGAACCGTGGTACATTTTTAAAGTGGAGTGTTTTCGAACCTCAAGAAACCACAAAGCTCCTCTTTTTAGATGTTGATATGCTGGTATTAAACTCTTTAAGTGGCTTGTTGACAGCATTTACCGACAAACCGCTGGTAACGTGCCCGCAGTTTCAGCAGACAATCAAATCCGAAAACACAGACGCTCAGTTGACTAATCTGCTAAATGGTAACTTTGATAACAAACATAAACGCAGAATAAATTCTGGCGTAATGTTAGTAAGCGAAGATTATTTATCTGATACGTTTTTTGCCGATATCACCCAGTACGCATCTGAGAGAGTCTCTATCCATGAACAAGGATTGATGAGCGAGTACTTTTACAATAAATCTGAGTGTTTAGGTATGGCTCCTTCTGCATTTAATTATCAGGACAGCTATTTACGCCTTGCATCTGAAGAAACTTATAAAGAAATATTAAACAATATCTCTATTTTACATTATGCGGGGGCTGTAAAACCCTGGAGCAATAGTTCCTCCTCAGTAAGTCATATGAGAAGTATTCAGCTTTGGCATGAATATAAGAAAATTGCCAATGAGCTCCTAAGTGTTGTTTAAGATTTTTAAAAATTAATGAAAATATTATTAGGGCGTGTTGATCTTTCGTGAGTAATTTTAGAACAGCATGG
>CEUP01002776.1_pt1 | contig 9736 bp, 9 predicted proteins | sample 531371 | NCBI WGS metagenome assembly CEUP01 (sample SAMEA2622738, study PRJEB7988) | marine metagenome | biome: marine biome (ENVO:00000447); feature: marine epipelagic mixed layer (ENVO:xxxxxxxxx); material: "saline water (ENVO:00002010), including plankton (ENVO:xxxxxxxx)" | depth 150 m
TTCAATGCTGTTCTTGATAAAGAACTGAAAGTGATGGATTTGGCAGCATTTACATTGGCTCGTGACCACAAAATGCCAATCCGCGTATTCAATATGAATAAGCCAGGCGCACTACGTCGCGTGGTAATGGGTGAAGCAGAAGGCACGCTAATCAGCGACGCAGAGTAATTCCAATCACCGTAGCGTAAATTGATTTATGCTACGGTATTGCCTTTTGAAGACTCCCGCATAGGCTTTCTTCGAGAAAGATTTACACATTAAGGTGATATTGTGATTAACGAAATCAAACAAGACGCTCAAGAGCGCATGGAAAAAAGCGTAGAAGCGCTTAAGAACAACCTTTCTAAAGTACGTACAGGTCGTGCGCACCCAAGTCTACTAGCTGGTATTTCAGTAGAGTACTATGGTGCTCCAACGCCTCTAAACCAAGTGGCAAACGTTGTAGCTGAAGATGCACGTACACTAGCAATCACAGTATTCGACAAAGAGCTGACTCAGAAAGTTGAGAAAGCAATTATGATGTCTGACCTAGGCTTAAACCCTATGTCTGCTGGTACTATCATCCGTGTTCCACTCCCACCACTAACAGAAGAGCGTCGTAAAGACCTAGTTAAGATTGTTCGTGGTGAAGCAGAAGGTGGTCGTGTTGCTATCCGCAACATCCGTCGTGATGCTAACGGCGAACTGAAAGCACTGCTGAAAGATAAAGAAATCTCTGAAGATGAAGATCGTAAAGGTCAAGACGAGATTCAAAAGCTAACTGACGCAGCTGTTAAGCAAGTTGACGAAGTGTTAGCAGCGAAAGAAAAAGAGTTGATGGAAGTCTAATTCCTCCACAAACTCTACCGTGAAAGAGCGCTGTGCTCGCAGCACAGCGTTTTTTTATGCTACTCTCTGTCCTTTGCTGATTACCTATCAATTTCTTATATGCAAAACTCACATCTCTCTCCAGACGCTCTTCCTCAACATATTGCAATTATCATGGATGGCAATGGCCGTTGGGCTAAAGCACAAGGCAAGCCTCGTGTTTTTGGCCATAAGAATGGTGTTGCTGCAGTCCGTAAAGCGATTTCAACTTCTGCCAAACTAGGGATCAAAGCTATTACTTTGTTTGCCTTTAGTAGTGAAAACTGGCGTCGCCCAGAAGAAGAAGTCGGTGTGTTAATGGAACTGTTTATTACCGTCTTGTCTACCGAGATTAAGAAGTTGCATAAGAATAACTTACGTTTAAGAGTTATCGGAGATACCGCGCGCTTCAATGAAAGATTACGTAAGAAAATTGCTCAGGCGGAAGAGTTAACTGCGGGTAATACAGGCATGGTTGTGAATATTGCTGCCAATTATGGCGGTAAATGGGATATTACCCAAGCAACCAAGTTATTGGCTGAAAAAGTTGCCGCAGGCGAACTTAAGCCAGAAGAAATAACGGAAGATATGATGACACAGAATTTGACGATGTCAGATCTTCCAGAAGTTGACCTTATGATTCGTACTAGCGGTGAATGTCGAATCAGTAACTTCATGCTTTGGCAAATGGCGTATGCGGAAATGTATTTTACACCAATCTATTGGCCTGAGTTTGATGAAAATAGCTTAGTTGAAGCAGTGACTTGGTTTGTTAACCGAGAAAGAAGATTCGGTTGTACCGGTGAACAAATCAAGGCATTGATGGAAAGCGAATAAAGGATTCAAGTTTGAAACAAAGAATAATAACAGCGCTCATCCTTGCTCCGTTGGTGATTTTAGGAATTTTTGAGCTATCGCTACCCCTTTTTACAATAGCGATCGCTGCCGTAATGATGATCGGTTACTGGGAGTGGACTCAATTTGTTGATTCAAGGTCACGCGCGATAGCGTTGCTTCCACCTGTCCTGGTGAGTGCTTTAAGCTTAGTATTGATCCCATTTGATGTTGCCAGTTTGAATCAAGTTGTGGAGCCACACTACATCATGCTTGCTGTTGGGTGTATTTGGTGGCTTGCTTCGAGTGCACTAGCGATTACCTATCCTAAATCGTCTTCATTGTGGCAACATTCTCCAGTTTTACGTCACGCCTTCGGTATCTTAACTCTTTTACCTTTCTTTTGGAGTGTATTGCTCCTCCGCGCCGAAGGAATCGAATCAGACGCTTATCATGGTGCTAAATTAGTACTATATGTTTGTTTTATCGTTTGGGCTGCGGATAGTGGTGCTTACTTTGCTGGTAAGAGCATGGGTAAGCGAAAAATGGCGCCGAATGTAAGTCCAAACAAAACGATTGAAGGATTGATTGGCGGGATCGTTACTGCGATTTTGGTCGGTTGGGGTGCGGCTACGTGGTTTGAGATTGAATTCACAAGTCCGTTGGTCATGATTGCGATTACGTTGGTGACCGTTGTTATCTCTGTTCTAGGTGACCTAGTAGAGAGTATGTTTAAGCGTGTATCTGGCATCAAAGACAGCAGTAATATTATTCCTGGTCACGGTGGCGTATTAGACCGTATTGATAGCTTAACGGCTGCATTCCCTGTTTTTGCATTTCTTTACTTCATTTTTTAGGCAAGCTTCGGCTTGCCTGAGTCACAAATCGGTTTCTTGCTATGCGTAAGCTAACAATTTTAGGTGCAACTGGTTCAATCGGTGCAAGCACATTTAAAGTCATTGAACAAAATCCTGAACAGTTTTCTGTCGTTGCTCTCGCTGCTGGCGGGAATGTCGATAAGATGCGAGAGCTGTGTAAAAAATGGCAACCCAAGTATGCGGTTATGGCTTCGGACTCTGCGGCACTTCAGCTAAAGCAGCAAGTGGTTGAACTAAAGCTTAATACAGAAGTGTTGTCCGGTGTTGATGCGATGTGCCAGATTTCATCTCTGGATGAAGTCGACACTGTGATGGCTGCTATCGTTGGTGCTGCTGGCTTATTACCAACAATGGCGGCGGTAAAAGCAGGTAAACGTGTATTATTGGCAAACAAAGAAGCCTTGGTAATGTCTGGTCAGCTGTTTATCGATGCTGTTAACCAGTATGGCGCAGAACTCATGCCAGTAGACAGTGAACACAACGCTATTTTCCAGTGCTTACCAAGTGACATTCAGACCAATCTTGGTCGTTGCGATTTAAATCAGCACGGCATCTCTCACATTTTACTTACTGGTTCAGGTGGTCCATTCCGTTACAGCGATATTGAGACGCTCAACACTGTGACGCCTGAGCAAGCTATCGCACACCCTAACTGGTCCATGGGGCCGAAGATCTCTGTCGATTCAGCAACCATGATGAATAAAGGCTTAGAGTACATTGAAGCAAAATGGTTGTTTAACACCTCTCGAGAACAGCTGAAAGTGCTGATTCACCCGCAGTCGGTGATCCATTCGATGGTGCAGTACAAGGATGGTTCGGTATTGGCGCAAATGGGTGAACCTGATATGGCAACGCCAATTGCTCTAACTTTATCCTACCCAGAGCGTGTGGCGGCAGGTGTGGCTCCGCTAGACTTTACAAAAGTTGGTGAGCTTACATTCCTAGAGCCAGACTATAACCGTTACCCATGTTTGAAGTTAGCGATTGATGCCTGCTATGAAGGGCAACATGCCACTACTGCCCTTAACGCTGCGAATGAAATAGCTGTCGCTGCTTTTCTTAATCGAGAGCTATCTTTTACGGATATAGCCTGGGTAAATCAGAAAGTTCTGTCTAAAGTCTGTGCTGATACTAGTCAGTCGCACTGTAGTGACTTGGAAAGCATTCTCGAGCTAGATAGAATGGCGAGAGAATTGGCAACCAACTGGGTTAGTGAGCGTAAGCTATGACAGGTATCTTATGGAACTTTGTGTCCTTCATTGTCGCGTTAGGAATATTAGTTGCTGTCCATGAGTTTGGTCACTTTTGGGTTGCTCGTCGTTGTGGCGTGAGAGTTGAGAAGTTCTCTATCGGCTTTGGCAAAGCGATTTGGAGTAAAGTCGGGAAAGATGGCACCGAGTACAGTGTGTCTATGATTCCTTTGGGCGGTTACGTTAAGATGCTTGATGGCCGTGTCGATGAAGTATCTGAAGCTGATCAGCGGTTCGCATTTGATAAGAAGCCCCTCTGGAAACGCAGTGCGATTGTCGCTGCTGGCCCGATATTTAACTTTTTGTTTGCCATTGTCGCATATTGGCTGGTTTTCATGATTGGTGTACCAGCGGTAAAACCAGTGGTCGGCCAAGTCACTCCATATTCTATTGCTGCTCAAGCTGGCTTAGAAGAGGGCATGGAACTTAAATCGGTTTCTGGCGTCAAAACCGCAGATTGGGAATCAGTCAATATGGGGCTGATTTCCCATATTGGTGACCAACGCCTAACGATGACGGTCGCATCTTCTGATGGAATTGGAGTTGAACAGACACTCTCTTTTGATCTTAGTGAGTGGAACTTTGACCCTGAAAAACAGTCTGCTATGTCAGCGCTTGGTTTTATTCCATTTACACCTGAAATCTCTACCAAGTTGGTTAATGTTACTGAAGGTAGTGCCGGTGAGCGTGCGGGTTTAAAAGCAGGTGATGTGTTGCTATCGATTGATGGCAAACCTATCAATGATTGGCAGCAAGTTGTCGACTTGATTCAACAGCACCCGAATGCATCATTGCCGCTTCAAGTTGAGCGTGATGGTGAAAAGGTCGCTCTGACGATAGTACCTGACAGTCGTGATATTAAAGGCAAAGGCGAAGTCGGTTTTGCGGGAATCGCTCCTGAGGTCGCAGAATGGCCTGAAAGTTATCGCTTCGACTTACAATTTGGTGTAATTGAATCAGTCGGGAAAGCGGTTGAGAAAACCGGACAAGTAATTGATCTCACAATTAGCATGCTGAAAAAGCTAATTGTTGGCGATGTAGGACTTAACAACTTAAGTGGGCCAATTTCGATAGCGAAAGGAGCAGGGACGACAGCCGATTATGGTTTGGTCTATTTCCTTGGATTCCTTGCTCTTATTAGTGTCAACTTAGGGATAATTAACCTTGTACCGTTACCTATGTTAGATGGCGGACATCTATTGTTTTTTGCTATTGAGGCTGTAATAAGACGCCCAGTTCCTGAGAAAATTCAGGAGATGGGGTACCGTGTAGGCGGGGCAATTATCTTCTCTCTTATGGCAGTGGCAATTTTCAATGATTTTGCTCGTCTGTAACTGGGCAAAGGTTGTAGTAAGGAATAACTAAAACAAATATGGCGATGAAAAAGATTCTACTTGCCACGGCTCTCGCGACGAGCGTGAGTGCAAATGGTGCCGAAAGCTTTATTGTTCAAGATATTCAAGTAGATGGCTTGCAACGTGTGACACTAGGTGCTGCGTTGCTTAAGATGCCAGTGCGTATTGGTGATGCTGTTGATAATCAGGATATCTCGCAAATCATTCGCGCTCTATACGCATCAGGCAACTTCGAAGATATTAAGGTTTTACGCCAAGACAATGTACTAGTAGTACAAGTTAAAGAGCGTCCTACCGTGTCTAGCATTTCGTTTTCTGGTAATAAGGCGATTAAAGAAGAGCAGCTGCAACAAAACCTAGATGCATCTGGTGTTAGAGTTGGTGAAGCGCTTGACCGCACTACGTTAGCGAATATCGAAAAAGGCTTAGAAGACTTCTACTACAGCGTTGGTAAATACAATGCGAGTGTGAAAGCTGTTGTGACACCTCTTCCACGTAATCGTGCGGATCTAAAATTTGTCTTCTCGGAAGGCGTGTCTGCCAAGATTAAGCAAATCAACTTCATTGGAAATGAGGTTTTTTCTGATGATGACTTGTTAAGTCGCTTCGAACTCAATGTTGATGTCGCTTGGTGGAACTTCTTATCTGATGACAAGTATCAAAAGCAAGTTCTCGCTGGTGATATTGAAGCTCTGAAATCGTACTACCTAGACCGCGGCTATCTGAAATTCAAAGTTGATTCTACACAAGTCTCAATTTCCCCTGACAAAAAGGGCGTTTACATTACGTTAGGCTTAGATGAAGGCTTACCGTATGCAGTTAAAGACGTTAAGTTCCGTGGTGAACGTGTCGTTGATGAGGAAGAGCTAGAAAACCTTGTTTCGTTTGAAATGGGTGAACTCTACAACGGTTCTGCGGTCACAAGCTTGGAAGAAAGTGTAAAACGTTTACTAGGCGAAGCTGGCTACGCTTACCCTCAAGTTCGTACCATTTCCGAGTTTGATGATGAAACTCAAGAGGTTTCATTAGTTGTCAACGTTGAGGCGGGCAAGCGTATTTATGTGCGTGACATTCGCTTTGTTGGTAATAACTCAACCAAAGATGAAGTTCTCCGTCGTGAAATGCGTCAGATGGAAGGCAGCTGGTTGAACTCCAAGTCAATTGAAACGGGTAAAAACCGTCTTAATCGTCTTGGTTTCTTCGAAACTGTTGATGTTCAGACTGTACGTGTACCAGGCAGTGAAGACCAAGTGGATCTTGTCTACAGCGTGAAAGAGGCAAACTCTGGTAGCGTTAACTTCGGTATCGGTTACGGTACTGAATCAGGCGTAAGTTTCCAAGTTGGTCTACAGCAAGATAACTTCCTAGGCTCAGGTAATCGTGTTGGTATTAGTGCGATGATGAATGACTATCAGAAGAACGTTAGTCTTGACTACCGCGACCCGTACTGGAACTTAGATGGTGTGAGCCTTGGTGGTAAGATCTTCTATAACCAATTCGAAGCGTCTGAAGCCGGTATCGTTGACTATACCAACGAAAGTTATGGTACAAGCTTAACGTGGGGCTTCCCATTTGATGAACTGAACCGGTTTGAGTTTGGTGTTGGTTACACCCATAACAAGATCGGTAACGTACCAACGTATGACCAAGCACAGTTATTTGCTCAAAGTATTAATCAGGCTGATGGTGACATCATTACCAACGACTTTGACGTGAATGCATCTTGGACACGCAATAACTTGAACCGTGGTTACTTCCCAACGGCAGGTAACTATCAGCGTGCGTTTGCTAAAGCGACAGTACCAAGCTCAGATGCTCAATACTTCAAGCTTCAGTATGATGTGCGTCAGTACATTCCGTTAACGAAGAAGCATGAGTTTACGCTCTTAATGCGTGGTCGCCTTGGTTACGGTAACGGCTATGGTCAGACAGATGGTAACGATAACTTGTTCCCATTCTATGAAAACTATTACGCCGGTGGCTTTACAACACTACGTGGTTTCCGCTCAAACACGGCTGGTCCGAAAGCGGTTTATACAACGTCTGGTGGCGGTTCTGGAGGCCTGTGTAGTGGCTACTCTTGTGTAAACTCAACCGATGATTCTGTAGGTGGTAATGCCGTTGCATTGGCAAGTTTAGAGCTGATCGTTCCGACTCCATTTGCGTCTGATGAAGCGCGCAGTCAGATCCGCACCAGTATGTTCCTAGATGCGGCAAGTGTTTGGGATACTGAGTTTGTTTACGATTCTCAGTATGATGATGAGCGCTACTACATGGACTATTCAGATCCAACCAACTACCGAGCTTCGTACGGTGTTGCGTTGCAGTGGATGTCACCAATGGGACCTCTGGTCTTCTCGGTTGCGAAACCAATTGAAATTTACGAGGGTGATGACGAAGAATTCTTCACTTTCACTATCGGCAGAACCTTCTAATTCAAAGGAAATTAAAAGTGAATAAAACAATTAAAGCGGCTGGTATCGGCCTTTTAGTAATGACGTCTTCTTTATTTGCTCATGCGGCAGAAGCTGCGCAAAAAGTTGGCTACGTAAACACTGCCCAAGTGTTCCAAGCGCTTCCACAACGTGAAGTTGTTCTGCAAAAAATGCAGGAAGAGTTCAAAGACAAAGCGGATGAACTAAAGTCAATCCAAGCGCAGGCGAAAACCAAGATTGAAAAGCTAAAGCGTGACGGTGAATTGTTAGGTCAAGACGAAGTAGAGAAACTACGTATTGAGATTGGTCAGCTAGATAGCAAGTACAAGATCAAAGCGCAAGCTTTAGAGCAAGCTTCTGCACGTCGTGAAGCTCAAGAGAAGCAAAAGCTATTCAAAGTCATTCAAGATGCAGTAGCGAAAGTTGCTAAGAAAGAAGGCTACGACATCATTGTTGATATTCAGACAATGCAATATGGCAAACCTGAGTACAACATTTCAGAAAAAGTAATCAAACAACTAAAATAATCGTTTATGACAGCAATCTCTTTAGCCGAATTGGCAACTATTACTGGGGGAGAGCTACATGGTGACGCTGATGCAGTCGTTACTATGGTAGCACCAATGGATAAAGCACAGGAAGGTGATGTAACTTTCTTGTCTAATCCAAAATACGCGAAGCATCTTGCGGACTGCCAAGCGACAGTCGTGATGGTCAAGGAAGCTCAACGTGAAGCCTGTAAAGGCAACGTACTTGTGGTCACAGACCCTTATGTTGCGTTTGCTAAAGTGGCTCAAGCACTTGATACGACACCACCTCCTGCTCACTCTATTGCTCCTTCTGCTGTTGTGGCAGAAGACGTAAAGTTGGGTGAGAATGTATCAATTGGTGCTAACGCAGTTGTCGAATCGGGTGCTGAGCTGGGAGATAACGCTGTTATTGGAGCAGGTTGTTTTATTGGTAAAAATGCTAAAATCGGTGCGAACACTAAGTTGTGGTCAAATGTCAGTATTTACCATGAAGTAGTGCTAGGTGAACACTGTTTAGTTCAAGCGAATACTGTAATCGGCTCCGACGGTTTTGGTTATGCCAATGAAAAAGGTGAGTGGATCAAAATCCCTCAGCTTGGCACTGTTGTCATTGGTAATAGAGTTGAGATTGGCTCTTGTACCACGATTGATCGCGGTGCATTAGAAGACACCATTATCGAAGATAATGTCATTCTCGATAATCAGCTTCAGATCGCTCACAACGTACAGATCGGATATGGTACAGCTATGGCTGGTGGTACGATTGTTGCTGGCAGTACCAAGATCGGTAAATACTGTATTATCGGTGGTGGTACCGTGATCAACGGGCATATCGAAATCGTTGATGGCGTTACAATCACAGGTATGGGTATGGTAATGCGCGGTATTTCTGAGAAGGGTATGTACTCTTCAGGTATCCCATTACAGCCAAACAAAGAGTGGCGTAAAACAGCAACCCGTGTACATCGTATTGATGACATGAACAAGCGTTTGAAAGCGGTTGAGAAGCTGTTAGAGCAGAACGAAGAATCTTGATTCCAATTCTGATCAAAAAGGCTCGCGAATTGCGAGTCTTTTTCGTCTATAATGCCAGCCAGAAAACATATTTAGCATTTGATATAGGAATATGACTTTGACTACTGAAAAGAAAACGATGGACATCACTGAAATTCAGGAACTGTTACCACATCGCTACCCATTCTTACTGATTGACCGCGTGACAGACTATCAAGAAGAGAAGTACTTGACCGCGCTTAAAAACGTTTCAGTGAATGAGCCTCAGTTTACAGGTCATTTCCCTCAACTACCTGTATTCCCAGGTGTACTGATTCTTGAAGCAATGGCACAAGCAACAGGCCTACTAGCGTTTAAATCGTTCGGTGCACCATCAGAAAATGAACTGTACTATTTCGCAAGTGTTGATAAAGCAAAGTTCCGCAAGCCTGTAGTGCCTGGTGATCAACTGATCATTGAAGTAGAGTTTGTAAAAGAGCGTCGCGGTATTGCTGCATTTAACGGTGTAGCAAAAGTGGACGGTGAAGTTGTGTGTTCAGCTGAACTGAAATGTGCTCGTCGAGAGTTTTAATATGATTCATGAAACGGCTCAAA
>CEUP01028892.1_pt1 | contig 9699 bp, 5 predicted proteins | sample 531371 | NCBI WGS metagenome assembly CEUP01 (sample SAMEA2622738, study PRJEB7988) | marine metagenome | biome: marine biome (ENVO:00000447); feature: marine epipelagic mixed layer (ENVO:xxxxxxxxx); material: "saline water (ENVO:00002010), including plankton (ENVO:xxxxxxxx)" | depth 150 m
GCGATAGGTTGTGCCCGCATAATTTGTAAAGGGCGAGCGAGCTAAATAGTTAGGCAATAAAGTGTCATTGGACAAATCTACTTCAACAGTATTTGAGTTAGTTTCTTGTCCTACTGATACCAGCAACGCTTTACCATTCAGGATAGGCATCGAAATTTGCTTGTCAGTTTTATAAATCTCAATCGCTTTTCTTTGTTGAATATCTATGGTGGCAATGGCTGTCGCATTTTTATTAAATACCAAGGTGCGATTATCTGCCCAAGATACTCTAAGAGGGTGAGTAGTCTCTAATGTTACTAGCTTTTCGACACTGCCATCTTTTAAATCATATACCATTAACTGGGCATGACGAGCTTGGAAAAAGCGTATAAAAGCAAAATGTGTGTTTGCTGGGTTTATTTGTGCGTAGCTATCCATTTGATGCACTTTTATCGGGAAAGTGAGTTGCTCAGTAATTTTTTGCTGCATATGATAACGTTTTATACTATGCACTTGAGTGTCAGAATTACGAGATGGGAAGTAAAGCCACTCTTGTTTTGAGTCAACACTAATAGACTGTAAATTCATATCAGTTTGACAGTCTTTAATTATTTCATCGTGATAGGTGGGTGTAACAGAAACCAGTTCTCGTCTAATGATATGGCATTGTTTATCTGTTTCTTTAATAAAGTAAAGTGTATCGCTGTTTTTAGCCCATGAAAACGCCCTTACATGCTCAATCTTAAAAACTTCTCTATGCTGATTTTTTTGACTTTTTTGAACTATGAGATGTTGAGTTTGCAGCTCAGGGTCGCGATGAATAAACCCTAACAAATTTGACTTAGAAAGTTGTGGTGCGCTGTTCCAGCCAGTTATAAAAGTAAGCGGTTTTATTGTTTGCGGTGAAGTCACAGGCTGACTTTCAGTCTTAATTTCTGATGTGTGTGGTTGGGTATGATAGACAGTAAAGCTTGCTGCCGAGATAAGTGTAAAAAGCAGTAACAATAAAGGTATAGTTTTAAGCTTAACCGAATGATGCTTTGTATTTGTTGGCTCATCATTTAACACAGTGGGTGTGAATGAATAACCTTGCTTGGGGTGAGTTTTAATGATGCTTTTAGTATCACCGCCTAAGGCTCTGCGTAGTTTAGAAATAGTGGCATTGATGGTTTTATCGTCCACGTAACGATCAAACCAAATGTGTTTTTGTAGCGCTTCTCTTGAAGCAATTTGACCTTGAATTGAAATGAGGTAACTCAAAAGCAAGGCTTGTTTGGCTTCTAACTCAATAGAGAGAGAACCATTTGGCGATGCATATTTACCAAGCCAATTTAACGTATTATTGGAAGGATTAAATTCCCAGTTAAGAAAACGAACAACCTTGTTAATAAACATCTCAATAACGGAATAGCTAATTTTTTGTAATGTTACCTAAATTATATACACAATCCTATGTTTTCAGTGTGTTTAAAGGTAAAGGAATGAAAATAAACAAGGTCCTTAAATTAGTTTAAGGACCTTAACTTACTCAAGTTGATTGGGAGTTGTTTCGAATAAGTTTGGTTACTTACTAACAGCAGATTGGTTATAGCTATAATAGTCCGCTTGGTTATCTTTTTTCTGTATTTGGATTAAGATATTTTCTGCTTTACCTTCTAGTAAAATTTCTTTGAAGTGTTTAACCAAACTAGCTTTGCTCACTTGTTTTAGTGCTTTGATACTTCTTGAGCGGCTATCAAAACTGCGAGTATCTGTATGCCAGCTGTTTAAATGTAACGTAAGCTCAGCAAATAAATTTTCAGGTTTTTGCTGTAATTCGTCTAAGACACTCGATTTAACTTGTTCTACTTCTTCACTTGGTGTCTGTTGTAATGTTTTATAGAAACCAAGAATGAAGCTATCTACTTCTTTTTTGATTGTTACCAAGTCATGACTATTACTCTCTAGCGCGATATAAAACGCAGGATGTTTTTGTATTTTAGCAAGCTGACTTGTGACCATGTAGCCCATTTGTTTTTCAGTACGTAAAGAGTTGAATAAAAGCTGAGAAAATACTTTGTTTAAAACCGCTAAGTTAGCATTTACTTCGTCAGAAGCTTCTGGGTAAATAAATGTTTCTTGGAAGAACACGTTATCTAGCTCAGAGGTTTTCTTAAAATTAGTAATGGTGCCTGAATTCACTTTAAAATCATCACCTCTTTTTGGTTTTGCAGTTTGCGCTGTATCACCTAACTTTTCACGAAGCAGCTTCACGGTTTTGCTAATACTCTTGGCATCAAAGTATCCCATCGCAAAAATATCTAAATATAGGTTTGACATAGTTTGTTTATGAAACGCATTGATCTCTTTGAGTGTTACGCTCTGTAAAGCATTAAGTTGAGTATCCACATCCCACTTTGTATTACTCGCTTTTGTTGCGATATTTAAATGGGCAGCTGCTTGTTGTGGCAAAGGTTGTTTATCTAGGTTTTTTAATGCTTTTTCATATTGCTTAATGGCACTTTTTAAACGAGATTGAGACACTTCTAACGCGACCCATTTATCAATAATCTTTGTAGCATAAGCGTTTTGCTTCTTAGTCTTGCCAAATAAGCTAAAGAATAAGTTGCCATACTCATCTTGAAGACCCATGGTGTTAATTTGATCTTTTCTCTGTGCTCTTGAGGTAAGCGAGTTGGTATCCTTTTGGAATGCAATCAGCAACAAATTGGTCATGATGTGACTTTTTACATCTTGATTAAATAAAGGAGACTCAAGCGTGAATGCCATCATACCCTGTTTAGTATCGGCAAATTCAGTGCTGTTAACAAGCCAGCCTTCAGCTCCAGGCATGCCGATAACTTTAGCTGGAGAAGTTAAATCGCTGTTCTCTAAACTTGCAATTTGCTCTTCTTTTTGTTCTGTCGCGGGTAAGTTTACTTGATAAGCATTGCGAGTTAACTGCTGTAGTTGGGTTGGTGTAAACTTTTCAACTCGGTAACTTGCATCAGCATAGCGCAACTTAATATTAGCCTCTTCTTTATTTCCAAAATGGAAGATTCGCATTTTTTCAGGACTAAATTGGTTTAAAGTTTGAGTTAGCTGCTCTTGCTCTAGCCCAGTGAATCGAGTGTTAAAATGCATAATATCTTTTGCAGGTATATGCGTCATATTTCGGCTTAAATGTACTGCAAGGCGCAATGCTGGCATATTTAAATAATTTTCGAATTGAGCTTTGAGCATGTCTGCGAACTCTTGTTCATGCTGGACTTGTTGCGGGTTTTTCTTGATTAACTCTATATACTCAAAGAATGTTGCGATGATACGTTGTTTGTTTTCTGCACCTTTTTCAGTTAGAGAAAGTTCAATAAGTGCAGTACCAGACTGACCATAAATATTGGGTAAAACATACGTACCTCCATTATTAATGAGTTCTTGTTGCTGTAAAGTTTCTAGAAAGCTGCCCTCTTCTTGTGAAGAGAGTAAGTGATTAATAAATTTATATGGTTTTGATTCCCAGCTTGCGAAGTTATTGCTAATAGGGAACTGTAGGAGCAAGCTGTCAATTTCTTGGTTAGTTTTTACAAAAATCTCTTTTTGTAATGTGTCAGGTGTAAATACCGGAAGAGTGATACGTTGTGCTGGTTTGTTCTTATTGGGGATCTTATTAAAAATTGCTTGTACTTTATTTTTTAGTTCAGCGGTTGAACTATTACCTACTACAACTAGTTTCATTAAATTTGAAGAATAAAACGCTTTATGCATTTGTTTCATAGCAGCTAACGTTTTCTTATCGCCATTGTTTAATGTTGCTTTGTTGCCACTACCGAAGCCTGAAATTGGGTGTTCTGGGTTTACTGTATTAGCAACGACGCGGTTAATGCCATACATATCTTGCTGTTTATTACGGTGCCATTCTTGGTCAACAGCATTCACTTCTTTTGCTAAATTAGTTTCTTTAAAAATTGGGTATGCGATGGCATCGACAAGCATATTAATCGCTTTATCAGCACCTTGATCATTGATACTAAAAAAGTAGTTTGTTTGCTGCATTTCAGTCGTTGCATTGTAGACTCCATTATATCTTTTTATGTGGTCCATCAATTGGTTTGGTTCAGGATATGCCTTAGAACCTTGGAAAATCATATGCTCTAAGAAGTGCGCAAGCCCTTGGTGTGCTTTAGGGTCATGAAATTGCCCCACTCCGACCGTCAAGCTAACAGCGACTTCAGAGAGAGTTGGATCTGAAACAACTACAACTTCAATACCGTTTTCTAGTTTAAAAGTGTCGTACTCTCTGGTGTCTGAAGGGCTTTTTACAAATTTAGACGCACTCAAAGAAGAGGGGATCGCTTGTGAAAGTTGTTGTGAAGCGAGTGTCATATTGGCTGATAATGCCATAACCAGTGAAGCGATTTTTAATGTTTTATGCATGATTCATCCCTTTGATGTTTTTTAAATTTTGTTTGTGAATAGTTCGCGATAATTAAGCCGCGTTAAGTTGTTTTTTAAGTTAGCAAAGAGATTTTTCTACACAATGGGTGAAATTTTTTGGTTCTTGAAATTTTACTTTAAGATATTGATATTTATAGTTAAGTTTTGTGGTAACCTTTATATTGGTAAAGGTTGCGAAAGGTTGTTTGGTTAAAAAGCGGTTTTAACGCTGATTTCAAAAGCAATTACTTGAAAAATTGATAAAGTGTAAGTCAAGTTTAATTGGGAAACTCAGCCTGTAATCTAATGTAATTGTGCTTTGATAATTCACTGCTAGATTTAATTTTACCTAACCAAGGTGAAGTGAGAATCATATGTATTCTCAAAAGTGAGTTTAGATATATAAGGAATGTAATTATGAGTACTTCAGAATTTAATAACACGGGTGTTTTTGTTGCTAATTATCGGATCAGTCATCAACTCGCTGGTGGTGTTTCGCTTGATGTTTCATTGCTTTTTTCGACCCAAGACAAAAAAGTGGTAGGTCGTGGTGCTGTGACTCAGGCAACTAATCCACCGCTTGATGTGAGAACTGAGTTAGTGGGTGAATATCACTATCAGTGCACAAATAATAGCTGTTTTGTGATGGTGAATTTGAAAGGTGTTGATGCCATTCGAGCTAGAATTTTACCGCCAATCTCAGTAGAAAATGTTGATGCGCATATTTTATTAAATGACGATTTTAAATCCGGTGTTGCTAACTTTAGATTCTTAGACCCAAGAACCAATGAGTGGGTAGAGGAAAATCAAGTACCAGTGACGTTAGCCGATTACACTGAAATTTCTGATGTAACGAAATTAGCGGAAGAAGTAAGCGCTTAGTTGTTGCAAAAAGCACTAGGCTACCCTAGTGCTTTAATTGCCTGTCCAATACCATCTAACGTCAACGGATACATACGTTTATCCATCAACTCATAAATGATGTCGATTGAGTGATAGTAACGCCAATAATCCACAGGCTGTGGGTTTAGCCAAACGACATTGTCAAAATGATTGGTGATGCGATTTAACCAGGCGCTGCCGGGCTCTTCATTCCAATGCTCAACGCTGCCGCCGGGGTAGTTAATTTCATAAGGGCCCATAGTGGCATCACCGACAAAAATCACTTTGTAATCTGAGCCAAAGCGATTGATCACTGTCATGGTGTCGAGCACATTTTGAAAGCGGCGTTCATTATCTTGCCAAACGTGTTCATAAAGGCAGTTATGAAAGTAGAAAAACTCTAAGTGCTTAAATTCACTGTGCGCGGCGCTAAATAACTCTTCACAAGTATGAATGTAATCGTCCATCGAGCCGCCGATATCAAAAAACATCAGCACTTTGACGGCATTATGACGCTGCGGCTGCATTCTTACGTCGAGCATACCACCTTGCTTGGCAGTGGCTTCGATGGTGTGGTTTAAATCGAGTTCGTCACTTTCGCCACTGCGGGCGAATTTGCGCAGTTTTTTGAGCGCCAGCTTCATAGTGCGAGAGCTGATATCGGCATCTTGGTCGAGGTTTTTAAACTGACGCTTGTCCCAAACTTTCACTGCGCGTCGATGGCGGTTGCCGTCCTGACCTATGCGAATACCTTCTGGGTTATAGCCGTAGGCACCAAATGGTGAAGTGCCACCTGTGCCAACCCATTTGTTGCCGCCAGCATGACGTTTCTGTTGCTCTTTCAAACGTTCGGCAAGGGTTTCCATAAGTTTGTCTAAGCCACCGAGAGATTTAAGCTGCGCTTTTTCTTCTTCACTAAGCTGTTTTTCAAACTCTTTTCTTAGCCAATCACTGGGCAAGTTATGCTGTTGTAACTGACTAAAAATATCGATGCTTTCAACGCCTTCAAAATACTCGGCAAAGGCGCGGTCGAATTTATCGAATTGGGTTTCGTCTTTGACTAAGCACAATTTGGCCAGCTCATAAAAGCCATCGATGTCGGCAAACACCACTTGTTGCTTTAATGCGTTAATTAAATCGAGTAGTTCGCGCAAGCTGGCTTTTACGCGATACTTTTTTAGGGTAAAGAAAAAGTCGATAAGCATGGAGTTAACCGCGCTTGGCCATAAATGCCAATTTTTCTAAGAGGCTGACATCTTGCTCGTTTTTAAGCAGTGCACCGAATAGTGGCATTAGTCCGCCTTTGTGCGTTTTATCGTGCAATGTTTTGGCATCGATGTCTTCGGCCAATAATAATTTCAGCCAATCGATTAATTCACTGGTCGATGGCTTTTTACGTAAGCCATTTACTTCGCGCAAGTTGAAGAACACACTGAGTGCAGTTTGTACCAACTCTTGTTTGATATTTGGGTGGTGTACATCAATGATGTTGGCCATTTCTTCAGGGGTTGGGAAGTTGATATAGTGGAAGAAACATCGGCGAAGGAAGGCATCCGGCAATTCCTTTTCATTGTTAGACGTGATAATCACGATCGGACGCTGCTTGGCTTTAACAACTTCTTGTGTTTCATACACATAGAACTCCATTTTATCGAGCTCTAAAAGTAGGTCATTGGGGAATTCAATGTCCGCTTTGTCTATTTCATCGATCAGGAGAATTGGGCGCTGTTCAGCGGTAAACGCCTGCCAAAGTTTACCTTTCACAATGTAATTGCTGATGTCATGAACGCGATCATCGCCAAGTTGGCTATCACGTAAACGTGATACAGCGTCGTACTCATAAAGGCCTTGCTGTGCTTTGGTAGTTGATTTGATGTGCCACTGAATCAACTCGGTATCGAGTGCTTTAGCCAATTCTTCGGCAAGCATAGTTTTACCTGTACCCGGCTCACCTTTGATTAATAATGGTTTTTCTAGCGTGATTGCCGCATTTACTGCAAGTTTAAGAGAGTCAGATGCGATATAGTTTTCAGTACCCGTAAATTGCAAGACGTTGCCTATTTTTTCTAAGAGATCAGACCTGTAAGTCTGCCATAAGTGCTTTGCATATAAAAGCGACGTGAATTTAGCTTAAGGAATCTTGAAGATGTTATGATTTATGCTGTTTTAACAGTTCACTGGGTGTAACTGTAAATTGCTTTTTGAATGCAGTAACAAAATTAGAGACATGTTTGTAGCCGCTATAATAAGCTGCTTCCCCGATGCTTTTACGCTCGATAACTAGCATGCTTCTGGCTTTTTCTAACTTCTTTTCTCTGATGAACTCTAAAACACTCATCTGAAAATGCTGCTTAAAATAACGCTGCATTGTACTTTCACTTGTTCCGAGTTTATTCGCAATTTGCTTTACTGTGAAGCCGCCTTGAATAAAAGGTAGCACTTCTTTGTCGAACTTTCTTTTCTGCTTTTCTACAAGAGATTCAATGCTGTTGACTCTGCTAGAAACATTGGCTTTTAACATTGAGAGTAACTCTGTAATGCACAGAGTCGCGTGTGCTTCCAAAATAAGTTGTGATTTGAGTGAATCATTTAATTCGATGCTACAAAGTTGCAATGCTTGCTCTTTTAATAATTCTGAGCACTTCAATTCATATACAGCATGCTTATTTTTGAATAATGAAGAAATAAAACGTTTTTCTTGATCATTTAGGCTGCGTTGAATTAGCCACTCTTTACTAACACTTAAATTTAGCTTTTTTAGCGAATTATCAATGGTTAGAAAACGAGAAAAAGCTTGTTTTCCATTTATTACATTAATGAAGACTTTTTCCGATTTAGTTGCATCAAAATGGTATTTTTGCTCATTGATGGCGAACGATAACTTGCCGGAAAATAAGATATTAAAGCTAATTAGGTCTGTAATTTCACAGCTACTCACGGTATTACTCGATTCATAGGTATCAGCAAAGTGAAAAGATATCCCATTCGCTAGCTGTTTAAAATTTAATGCTCCAGATAGAAGAGTATCCGAACTTTGTCCACTTCCTTCTATTGATGAAAAGTCATAACCAGCTTGTAGGATTTTATTTTTAAGTTTATGTTTTGAATGGTTTTTATCTTTTAAATCCATGGCGCACATCTTATTTTTTGACAGTTAAGCATAACAAAATGACAGTTCTGCATAATATTCTTTAGGGAACTTTATCATGTAAACAGGTATTGTAATGTGAATTATTCTCATTAAGTTTTTGTTAAGGATCTTAAATGTCACTCCAACGCTTTTCACAGTGTTCTTTAGCCGCAGCTGTAGCAGTTGCTTTTTCTTCTACGCCAGTATTGGCAGACTCAAATCAAGATAAAGAGATTGAACAGATTGCAGTGTGGAGTACAGGCGTAAAAGCATCATCAATGTACCTTAATAAGGAAAATATTGCGACTAAACAAGCTGACCACTTAAGCGATTTATTGCGCACCATTCCTGGTGTCGATGTTGGTGGTGCTCACTCTTTAAATCAGCGTATTACAATTCGTAGTATGGATGACAAAGATTTAGATATTTCAATCGATGGTGCTCGTCAAAATACTTATATGTATCACCACATGGGTAACTTACAGATCCACGCTGATATTTTGCAGTCAGTTGAAATAGAGGTGGGAAGTAACTCAGTATTAAATGGTGGTTTAGGAGGCGCTGTTCGTTTTAAAACCAAGCAAGCGAGAGATCTTCTGAATGAAGAGCAGCAATTTGGTGGACGCGTTCAAGTCAGTGCTGGAGATAACTCGGGCAGCAACTACTCATTAACGGGCTATGGGCTTCTAAGTGACAATGTTGATTTTCTTGCCTATTACAACTTTGTAGATCGTGACGATTACGAAGTGGGTGGCGGAAAAATCTTAAATGAAAAAGGTGAAGTTTTCCCAGGCACAGATGGCACTGTGAGAGGGCTTGCCGGTGAGGTTGATGATGCACTGATTAAGTTTGGTGTCGATTTAACTGACACGCAGCGTATTCAGTTTAGTTACGAACAATATACCGATGAAGGTAACTACAGCTATCGCCCAGATATGGGGCTTGCAACAGATTTAGCCATCACAAACGCACTAAAAGTACCATTACTGTGGCCTACAAAACTGACTCGTGACACCGCGACTGTTAATTATCAACTTAGTACCAATACGACTCAAGTTGAAGCCGCAATTTATAGCAGTACAAGCGAATTATGGCGAAACGAGATGGGGTGGGCTGAAAACCCTGCTTTTGCAAGATGGGCTGGCGTAGTGACAGGTGAAGCAACCAATTCGGGCTTCAATGTATTAGCTGAAACCTTTGTAGACGGTGCAATAAGTCAAGAGCTGACGTATGGTTTTGACTATGTAAAACATGATACTAAATACACAGCTAAAGGTGATGCTGGTTCAAATAAT
>CEUP01011151.1_pt1 | contig 9682 bp, 24 predicted proteins | sample 531371 | NCBI WGS metagenome assembly CEUP01 (sample SAMEA2622738, study PRJEB7988) | marine metagenome | biome: marine biome (ENVO:00000447); feature: marine epipelagic mixed layer (ENVO:xxxxxxxxx); material: "saline water (ENVO:00002010), including plankton (ENVO:xxxxxxxx)" | depth 150 m
CAAAATTTAAGCATCTGCACCTCTCTAGTTATACTAGTCCCTCACTATGATGTGTAAACCAGCTCTGCTTAAAAATGTGTATTATATTAACTGATTGGGAATCCCCCTTTATTATAATATGCATTGGTACCAGTGAGAGAGTTACGGCTAAAACCACCATTCGTTAACCAGCGTGGTCTCTCTCATAAGAATTGGTTAAGCTTCCAAAAGGTCCAGATTGGATCTGATCAAAAAGCTGACAACGAACGATAAGTCTCCGCTAGGTAAAGTGAGACAGGCATGCAAAGGGAAGGTTGGAACGCTGGATACCGAGAAACGAAGCGTCTTCCCTTTTGCAAAGTAATTAATTAAAATAAAGGAAATAAGCATGGATCAAGTTAAAAGAAGAGTTGGTAGACCTCGTAAAAATACCACTATAACAACTACTACAGTTAAGACAAAAGATACAACTGTTAATATTCTTAAAGATGTAGATACAGTATTAAATGGCTTATTGACTCAAGTAGCTAAAAAGTCTATTAATACAGATGAAGCTAATGCAATGTTAAGAATACTTATGCATTTAAAAGTAAGATCTAAAGTTGCACCTAATTCATTTAAAGCAGAATCATATTAATAAAGGAGAAGCTATGGACGAAAAATATAAGTTTAAAATTAAAACATTGGAAGTTGAACTAGAAAAGAAAGATCAACAAATCAATGAACTTAGAAAATTAGTAGCTAGATTACATAATAGAGTAAATTCATACATAAATAGACAATCAGCTGAAATTAGAGTAGTAGAAGATGATGGAAGCTGGGGTGATTATTCTGGTGTATTTTACCTAGACCCACAAGACGAGAAAGATCTAGTTATTAAGAAAGCTAAAAATCATTTCAATACATACTTTAAAGATGCTATATATCATCAAGATAAAAACTTTGGTATATTTTTATCAAATCCATTATCTGGTAGACATTTAGAGGAAGAATTAAATACTTTAAATGATATAGATAATGATAAAGCTGAGCCTTATTAATATGTTAGTAAGTGAATGCTGCGAATGGCCTCCAACATTTGAGCCTCATGAACAAGATGGCGAAATTTTAGGATTCTGTTCTAAATGTGGAGAAGGCTCTGCATTTATAGATGACGATGATTTTGATAAAGATGATGAAGCTAAAACTATAGGAGTAGAAAATGGGAAAAGTAAAAAGTCTTGAATTTGAAAATGAACTAAGATATCCTGATCTTTATAATGGTATAGCTGATGAAGATTTTTGGATACAATGTAGAAAAGAAGAACTTCTTGAAAGAGAAGGCAAACCTCCAATAACACTAATAAGAAAGGACAAAAAATGTCAAAAGAAAAGAAAAAAGTAACTTATACTAAATATCAACAAGGTGATGTTGTTATGTATAGATTAGATGATGATGAAGATTTTAAAAAGTATGTAAAAGAGAATAGTGAAAGCTATAAAAGTGAAACATATAAAGGTCAAACTAATACTAAAGCTATATTTGCATTTGGTGAAGTAACTGGTCATACACATAGAGTTGAAATGTCAGAAATGCTTGAGAATGCAGGTGTAACATTACATATGGGCTGGTCTAAGAAAGCTGGTGTAGATGTACCTGATGCATTTGAAGTTACAGGTTCTGATGTAGCAGTTCAACATGAAGAGCATGATACTATATTATTACCTCCAGGTAAATATGTAGTAAGAATTGTACGTGAGTTTAACCATATAACAAGGAGAGCTCAAAATGTCGCAGACTAGAAACTGGTTTAATAAAAAAAATGATAAAAGTACTTATGGTAAACCTTTTAAAGCAAAATTTCTAGATAATTCTCAACTTGAATGGTTAATTGAAACTGCTCCTGTTGGGCATATGTTATTTACTAAAGGTGATACTGGAGATAGATATCATATTTATAATTTTCTTAAGAAATCTAAAAATGTTATAGATATATATCAAACTTATAATCAGTATGATCATGGTACTCAAAGTGGAACATATGTAGGAAATATTAAAGACTATGTACTTACTGTTGATGGTGATGAAACTTTTTCTGGATGGAAAGGATCTCAAGGAGATTTATTAAAGAATCTTTTAAAGAAAGGTTTAGGTCCTAATCTTGCAAATAAACATTGGAAAATAAGATATTGTAGAAGTGCATATTTTATGAAAACTCATGATGGAAATGAGTTTACTCCATGGCATGGTATAAAAATAAATCTTAAGACTGGATTATTAGCAAATAAACCTACTAGAGAATCTATTGCTTCATATAATAATGCTAAAAATGTAGATAAAATTCAACGTAAACGTAATTATAGATCTAACAAAGAGAATGCTGCAGCTTTAAAGCGTTATAGAGATGCTGGTGGTGACACTGAAATGGCTAGACGTTGGCTTCCTGATCCTTTAGAAATGGAAAACAATATGGCTAAAATGGATTGGTCTAAAGTACCTATGGATGATGTATTTAAACATCGTAATGCTACATTAAGAAGTAATATCATAGAACATTATGGTATGAATGCTATTATTGAAACATTAGAACATGTAGTTGTTGATGAAGATGTAATAGATGGCAGACCTTATAAGCTAATTGATGTTACTATTCCTGATTATACTGACACAACAATAGATGGTACAACTCAAGGACTGTATCTTGAAATGATTAATCCTTCTACAGGTGAAAGTCATTTTGAAGGTGTTCCTAATCTTGGACAATCTAATGGCTGGGGTGCTAGACTAACAGAAGCTACAGTAAAAGCAGCTTTAGCTTGGCGTGATGGTGATGTACAAATCAGAGAATCTGAAACATGGAGAATTGGTGAAATGGGATCAGAAGATGATTATGTAACACCAGTGGTTCTTAAGTAATGAGAAAGTTTTCTAGTAAAAAAGAACAACTTGAATGGGCTGATAAACTCCTTCGGAAACTTAGCGATAAGAATACTGGAGGAGTAACTCCCATTATTAAAAGTATGATTGAAGAAAACTACATAAGGAGAGCTGATGGAAAACAAAGAAATCAAAAATAAGCTTAAAAAAATAATGGAAAATATGAAATTAATGAATGAAAAGATACATTTATTAAGAGATATTATAAATGGTAAGCCTTATTTAGAAGATGGAAAGATAACCAGACTACCTAAAACATGGAGAAATAAATGAAGTACACACCTAAAATGCCTTTGGGAATAGAAGCTAAAAAACTTATAGTAGAAGCATTAGAATATTATATATCTAGATGGGGAACAAAAGTAGATGATGAACCATTAAGTGAAGATGCTATAATAGAGCTTAATAGGATAACTTTAGATGTTAATAAATACTATAAAAAGACTATAGGGCAACCAAAACACAAATATCCTACTATAAATAAAGGAGTATTAACAGATGAGTAAAATAAAAACATATGATGTATTAATATCATACCCAATTAAAGTCGGTGCTGAAAGTGAAAATCATGTCAGAGAAATTATAATGGCTAATGAGCTTTTACGTAATGCTGCAGACTTAACCCTAGATATAAAGGAGATTAAAGATGAAAAATGAAACATTAACTATTACTATGGATGATGATAGTGTAATAGCTACAAGATCTAAAACTTCAGTAGAAATAAATCGTGAACAAGGCAAAGTTTCTTTTAATGAATTATATTATACATATGAAGAAGTCTTAGCTATAGCACAGAAAATAGAAGATATGGGATTAGTAAAACCCTTACCAACTTTTAGTTAGTTGGAGGAAACGTGGGGGGAGGCACAGGCCAGTGTTAACTATTTTGATTTTGACAACAGCGAAAATCTCAATAGACTCCCCTCATTTTATTCTTGTATATGTGTTATAGCTCACATATATTTACATATGCAGAGCGAATCAGATATAGAGGATATAGTCATACAGTCATATGTAGAGCTTTATCTAAAATCACTTAATGAATCTAGACCTCATAGGTTTGTACAGATAATTAAGAAAAGAATGCTCGAATTAATCAAACGTAAACAATTACGAAATAAATAACAAATAGAATAGGAGACCCTATGGAAGAGAATACTTCTCCTCAAATTTCTGTCCCCCAAAATGAGGAATGGAAATCTGAACATATAGATAAACTTGCAAAAGCTTTATCTTTAGCTCAACAGGAAATTAAAGGAGCTGAAAAGAAATCAACTAACCCATTCTTTAATTCAGGATATGCTGACTTGCATACTGTGATTGAAGCATCATTACCAATATTAACTAAACATGGATTATCAGTTATACAAGGAAATGATGGTAAGCCTGGAGAATTTTATATAACTACAATGTTATTACATGAATCAGGTCAATGGATAAAATCAAAACTAAAAATGCCAGTAGAGAAGGCAACTGCTCAGTCAATTGGTAGTACTATAACATATGGGAGACGATATGGTTGGTCAGCTATATGTGGTATATCTCAATATGATGATGATGGCAATCTTGCTTCTCATACTAATGGTGTTACTCAACAAACCGCTAAAGTAAAATAGGAGACTCTTATGGCAGTTAAAACAATGGCGATGGGCGGAGGTGATGGTAAGTTCAATGATGGTTGGCATGAGCTAGCAATAGCTACAGCTGAGTATGGAACTTATAAAAGCCCAAATGGTGATAAAAAATACTTAGATTTAACATTTGAAGGATATCCTGAAAATATGAATCTTCGTGTTTATGAAGTATACAATAAGACAACCAATGAGGAATTTAGTATAGCAAATATATTTAAGTATGCAAATGCTGGTATAATTGCAGTATTAAAAGATCCTACTGGTAAGAAGCCTGTTATTCAATATGATGACGAAGCTTCAGGTCTTGTTGGTGCTTCAATTAATGTCTTTTTCTATAAAGAAACTAAAAGTGGCAAAGGATATTCACGTATATTTAATAGTATAGCCCCTGTTGTACAGGAAGGTGAGCATATTACATATACTGAAGATCAAGTTGCTAGTATTAAAGCCTCTGTAGAAAAAAGATATAATAAAAGTCTAGAGCTTAATAGTGATACAGTTGTTGCTGATACTACGGTTACAGCTGCAGAAACTGCAAGCCCTGAAATTCCTTTCTAATAAGGGAATAAACCGATGAGAGAGAGGTGGAGGAATCGAGGCCAAAGCCTCTCTTGAATCATAAAATGGAGATAATATGGCTCAAAAAGTACCAAATGAAATAGCAAATGAATTATATAAAGCTATAAATAGATTAGAAATAGCGACCGAACTTATTAAAATGTGGGTTGAGTATATGGATAGTGACCTAAGTGAAGCTGAAAAGATTTTAGTTAAAAAATGTAAAGAATTTTTAGGAGAAAAATAATGTCATTAATATCAATAGTAAACTTATGGTATGAGACTCAAATAGGGAACATACATAAGTGTAGAGAGAAACAAATTGAATTTTCACAAAAAATGTGGGATTTATATGAAGAATTAAATAATCAAGAACAACAAACTACGGGTGACGAAGTCATTTGAAAGGAGAGAGCGTGAGTTATTACAATACAACAAATATAAAAGAAAGAAAACTTAAATATGCTTGGGCTAGAAATGCAACACAAGATGAAGTAGTATTAGCTGTATTTGTAACAAACAAAACAGTAGTATTTACTCCTCATGAGATTCAAAGCATATTGAGAGAGGATTATGAAAAGCTATATCCAATAACATCTGTTAGAAGATCTATAAATACTTTAACTGAGAGAGATGCATTAATTAAAACAACAACAAAAAGAAAAGGTCCTTGGGGAGCAAGTAATTATTGTTGGAAATATAAGGAGTAATTATGATTAAAGAATTTGCATTTGGATTAGCAAATCGACATCATTTTGGAGACGTTCAAGAAATTGAAAAGTGGACTGGTATGGCGCAAGATACTTTTATGTCCCTATGGGATTATGATGGTCACGTAGTTGATTATGTTAAAGAAAAGAAAACTCTTGCATCATATGATGGTATGCTTTATATGCCTGATGAATTTCTCTTAGATGTTGATGGTGAAAATCCTGATACAGCAAGACAAAAAGTAATAGGATTAACAATATTATTAGATGATTTATGCATACCATATCAACCATACTTTTCTGGTACTGGATTTCATTTAGGAATACCTGGATCAGCATTTAGATGGAAACCTACACCTGACTTACATCTTAAAGTTAAAGATGAATTACAGGCAAAAGGTATATATGAGTATGCAGACATATCTGTATCTGATAAAACTAGATTAATTAGAGTAGTTAATACTTTAAATAGTAAATCTAAACTCTATAAAATACCTCTTAAACCTTCAGAAATTCATAAATCTATACCTGAAATACAAGAGCTAGCTAAGTCTATACGTAAAACTTATGAATGGACTACATTAGAATGTGAACCTGTGTTTGATGTATTAAAGCGCAAAACTAAAGGGAGTGATAAATCATTTGAAGCTGTTACTCTTGGTAAAAATCCTGATCCTGTATGGTATCCTTGTATACAAACAATGATGTCAGGAACTGGACAGGGATCGAGACATCAAATAGCTTTACGTGTAGGAGCATTTCTGAGATGGAGATATCCTGAACATGTTGTTCGCCTGATTATGGAAGACTGGAGACAAAGAGTAGATCTTCCAAAGCATCCATTTACTAAAGCAGAGATGGATAAAATAGTTACAGATTGCTATGATGGACATAATGGTAATGGATATAACTATGGATGTACTGATATACATATGGACAGTCATTGTCAGTCTACTTGTAGGCTGTATAAAGCAAAGAAGTCACAAAATATGATGGATGCTAAATCTATGGAAAAAGAATTAATTGAATTTCTTACTAGAGATTTAGATCCTGTAAATATAGGTGCTTTATATGGACAAGATTTTCCTATATATCCAGGTGAAGTTGTAATCTTACAAGCTCCTCCTAAATCTATGAAGACTATGTTATTACAAAGTTGGGTTAATAAGTTGAAAAGACCTACATACTTTATAGAAATGGAAATGTCTCCACGTCAAATGTGGATGAGATTTGTTATGATGGAAAAAGGTTGGACTGAAGAAGAACTTAAAGCTCATTATAGGCAATATGCTAACGGAATATCTCAAGACTTTGGGTGGCTAACTATAGATTTTAATAGTTGTTACGCTCATGAGTTAAACAAAAGGATTATGATGTTACCATATAAACCTGAAATAGTTGTTGTAGATCATATGGGATTATTTAGATCTCAAAAGCATGATAATAACATGAAAGTAGAAGAAGTATCTCAAGCATTAATGGAAGTTGCTATTCAGAATAATGTAATTGTATTTGCAGTATCTGAAATAACAAAGCAAGCATTCCATGAAGGTATGGATATAACATCTGCTAAAGGTTCATTTAGAATAGGTTATAATGCTAATAAAGTATTATCTCTTACACCTTATAAAGATGATGATAATCTAATAAGAAGTTTAAAAGTTGTATGTACAGCTAATAGAGAGAAAGAAACATTAAACTTAGAACTAAATGTAAATGGGCCAACAATAGGATGAAGATGATACAAATAACTAAATGGCTAAATCCAGATGAAGAAACGTGGTATCAAGGTACACTAATTACCAACCTAGAATGGTTAATGATAGAAAAGCAAAGGCTTTCAAAACTTACAGGTAAGAGAGTGACTATACAGACAAGTCCAGATGGAGGTAAAGCTATATTCAGGGAGAGAATTAAATGAGTAATATACATGATCGTATAGATAAAATGACAGCAGACGCTGATTGGAAAGAAGGTATAAATGCTTTTAGAGCAAAAATATCTAATGAAATAACTGAAATTTATCAGTCAATAGCAGAACTAAAACAAGAAATAGAAAAAATAAAGGAGACCCTATGAACCCTTATGAACCAATAAGAAAAGTACCATTAGATTATAATGGAATAGCATCATCTGCATACTCTGTCCAAACGGATAGAGGTGAAGATGGATGGAAAGAAGCTGGAGTAGTAGGTAAAAGTTATATGTTATTACCTAATACTGAAGTGAAACAAGCTGCTGATCAAGTAGCTGAAGAATGTAATATAGATTTTGTACATGATAAAACATTCTTTAATGGAAAGCAATTTATGTATTCTTTGCGTTCGTCTCTTCCGCTGGGGGAGGTGAAAAAAGATGATGATGTTGCTTTAGGTATGCAATTTTGGAATAGCTATGATGGTAGTAAATCATTTGGATATTCATTAATGCTATATAGATTAGTATGTACAAATGGAATGATGAGTAAAGATCATTTTAGTACATATAGATTTAAACATGAGCCTACATCTGAGAATTGGGATGAAAACCTAGAACAAACTGTAACTAATATTAATAGTATAGCTACAGGTGATGATAGAGTTAATAAATTCTTAACAAATTTGCGTAAACTTACTAATTTAGAAGTTACTATGGATGAGTTAGGAAACATCAGACATAATCATCTTAAAGATCTTCCTACTGGATTATGGGGAGAGATTGTAGATAGGTTCACTAAAACTAATAAAGAAGATTTTAGTGGTTGGGATTTACTTAATGCTGGTACAGATATACTCTGGCATAAAGAGAAACCAACAGTTGCATCTTACAATCAAAATCAATTAGTAGTTGATGGGTTGTGTAGAGCAGTAGCATAATAAATTTAAGGGGAGACGCTTCTAGCCACTACGGCAACGGTCACTTGATTAAAGAGCATAGCACTCCAAATAGCTCTCCCCTTATAATTAAAGGAAAACAAATGAAAGAAGAAGAATATATTGAAGGATTAAAAAGTATTAAAGAAGGTATTTTTAATATTATAGATAAAGCTCCTACTCCAGAAATGAGACATGAGCTTGCTATTTATATCCTAAAGCGTATAGAAAAAGATATAGGTATATTTGATGAAAATCTCAAAAAATTATTAAAGGAGTATTAAATGAAGTATGAATGTGCAGATGCATTTGATAAAATGGAAAAAAAATATCCTAAAATGATAAATGAATTTATGGATATAACTCATGATATGTTAAACCTATTTTGTATGAAACAGCAAGATTATGGCCCTAAAAACATAGGTATGGGTGCTGAAGTGGTAGACACTGATGAACAAGTAAAACTCTCTTTAATGGCACTTTCTGTTCGTATTAATGATAAAGTCCAAAGATTACTTAATCTTACTACAACAGATAGAAAGCCTAATAATGAAAGTTTGGAAGATACATTTATAGATATAGCTAATTATGCTGTAATGTCTATAATTGTACAAAGAAAGCTATGGGGTAAATAATGTATGGTATAAATGCAAAGTTACCTAAAGCACAATTCAAATGTGAAATGTGTCACAGGACACAGGTTCAAGAGAGGTATGTGTGGGGTAATTTTGCTTTACCTCCTAAGCATGAATATAAAGAGCATACTATATGCAAGAAGTGTGCTATAAGAGAGCATGGTAGTAAAAATAAACGTAAACTAGAAGATATAATAGATGAAAGGACAGAACAATGGCTAAGAAATCAGAAGCTAAATCAAAACAAATAGTTGTAGAAAATCCTAAACCTCCAAAGAAGCCTAATGGTACATCGACAGGACTTCCTAGAGATGTTCAATTCTTAGGAGAAGCTTTAGTTAAAGAAGCCAATAGAATAAATGAACTAGAGTTATGTATTGAATCAATGAGAAAAGA
>CEUP01048747.1_pt1 | contig 9647 bp, 7 predicted proteins | sample 531371 | NCBI WGS metagenome assembly CEUP01 (sample SAMEA2622738, study PRJEB7988) | marine metagenome | biome: marine biome (ENVO:00000447); feature: marine epipelagic mixed layer (ENVO:xxxxxxxxx); material: "saline water (ENVO:00002010), including plankton (ENVO:xxxxxxxx)" | depth 150 m
TTAAACGGATAACCCGATAATACTCGGGCGTTTGCTCGCTGATGTATCTGAGTCCTTTGTCAAACGCTTCACGAGACTTACCTATCTCACCAAGCTGATTGTAAATAAACGATTGGTTCATCAATATCACCAGTAACGTTTCTGGTTCAGCATATTTTGAGTTCGCATAGAGCAATTCTGCTCGGGTCAAATACTCGAGTGAACGTTGCCATTGCTCCGAATGTACATACAACAGACCCAAATTATTGTTAAAACGAGCATTGAGCTCACTCTCTGGGTACTTAGCTCCTAGTTTAATACCTTTATTAAAGAACTTTTGGGACTGCTTGAGTTGGTTGTTGGCGTTGTACAAAATTCCGGCGGTGTTATACGCCTCTAACAACAGAAACTCTGCCTGGATTCGCTCGGCAAACTCGATAGCATCAGTTACTGTTTCAATTCCTTGCGTGTAGGTACCGCGTTTAATGTCTCTATAAGCACTTTCTATTTGTAACTTAGCAAGCAACCAGCTCAAACGATGCGCTTGGGCAATTTTGTTAAGTTGAGAGTCGATGCTTTCTAGGGTGTCTGGCTCCCTTTTAGCAGCAATTCTACGAATCCAAAGTGAATAAACCTGCTCAATAACTTCCGGTGGACGCGATAGATTGGCACGCCAATGCTCGAGCTTCTCTAACGCTTGTTGGGGATTAAGGTTAGCGGATTGATAAATTTCGATTAACGGATGTTTTGCATTAATCGCCAACAATTGCTGTTTTGGCGTTAATACATTGGACGTGTTGGAAGATAAAGCTACTTTTTGGGGTTGAAATAGGAACGCCTCTAGGGTCACGACAACCATTAAAGAAAGCGCCATTAGAACTAACGCTGTGGTAGCTTTTTTGAACATTAAGTTGACCCAAGACCGATATTACCTTCACTTCTTAGAAATTATACAGGAGTTAGCGAGTTTTCATAAACACGCTTGATAATAAGGTATTCAATCTATGCGATACGCGTAACCGACATCAAGTCCAACTATGCGCACAAATGGCTATCACGACGCTTTCTCTATCACTAAGTAGGTGTGCAACTCAGGAAACTGATCAAACTCTAAGTGACGAATCACACAACCGAGTTCAATAAACAGTTGAAGAAAGCCGTTAGTTCCGAGCGAGGAGTAATAGACTTGCGGTCCCATAAAGTCATTTTCATGATCGCCAGCTTGGTCTGTGCCTCCAAACGAAAAAATGAACACGCCACCTGGGTTTAGCGCGTCGACGATCTTAGTGATGACATTTTGCTGCTCTGTAAGCGGGATATGCCAAATGCTATCCCACGCGGTAATAAAATCATATTTCTCAGTGAGTGTATGCTGGCAAATGTCCCCATGGTGAAACTGAATGTGTGGGTTTCTTTTCTTCGCCAACGCGACCATTTGGCCCGAAACGTCTAGCCCTTCTGGCTCGAAGCCGTTTTCTTGCAACAGGTCAATAAAGCGTCCTGTACAGCCGCAACCGATATCAAGCGCTTTACCTCTCCCTTTTACAAAGCTGATTGCTTTTTGGTGGGCTGCGATACCATTTTGTCGATCAAATGTCTCACTCTGCCACATATGCGTAATTTGATCGTACGCTTGACCGATCTCACTTGGTTTCATCGCCACCTCAATTTCATTACTACAAAATAGAGAATAACCATAGTTACTCAAATGGAAAATTACAACCTTTATATTTATGAATTTAATATATAAAAAGGCACATTCTCGATATTGAATGTGCCTTTAATAAAACATTAACTTGATTGAATATTATTTTTTAGGTGGTGTACCTTCAGCGTTTGAAATAATTGCATCAATTTGAACTGAAGCACCTAAAGCAATATTACTTACACCAATCACTGTTCTTGCAGGCAACTCTTTTTCAAAGAATGAGATATAAACATCGTTTACTTCATCGATATCTGCCATATCACGTAGTTGAATATTCACTTTAACAACATCATCCATAACGTGGCCAATGCTTTCTACAATAGATTGAATATGAGTCAAACACTGCTTAGCCTGCTCTTTGACACCACCTTCAATTAGAGCTCCGCGCTCCATGTCGATTGGCAGTTGAGCCGCAATGTGGTTGTAATGAGAGAAAGCCACAGTTTGTGTATATAGTGCGTCAACCGGTGCCGCATCAGTGTTATTTGGACGAATTACGATGCCATGACGGTCCTCTACTTCTTGTGGTGGCGTGCCATCACCATGAGAAATAACTACATCAATTTGCACCAATGCCTCTTGTGGTAAAGCTTCAACTACAACCACAGAACGTGCTGGCACGTAACCCACTGTACGCGCGATAGCGGAATCAGGGAAGAAGGTTGTGTACACCTCATTTACTGCATCCAAATCATTGAGGTCTTTTAGGTAAATCGTTGATTTTACGATGTCATCAAACGGTACATCGATGCTTTCTAAAATGGCTTTGACATTCTTTAGACACTGAGCCGCTTGAGCTTTAATACCACCCTCTACAATTTCTCCTGTCGAAGGTTCAATTGGCAATTGCGCAGAAATATTATTGTAATGAGAGAAGGCTACCGTATGTGTCGATAGATCGTGTTGAGGCGCATTGTCTGTGTTTCTTGCCAACTTAATAAGCTCGCAAGGATCTTGAGGGTAAGTCCCCTCCCCGTTAGAAATAAGAGCATCCATTTGCACCAAAGCGTCGCTCATTGGCAGAGCAGAAACAGCAACCACGGTACGAGTTGGGAAATACCCTTTGAAGAATGAAGAATAAGCTTCATCTACCGCTTTGATATCATCAATGTTTTTGACAAATACATTGATTTTAACCACATCTTCCATAACGTGACTGATACTTTCTACGATTGCTTTAATATTAAGTAAACACTGAGTTGCTTGCTCTTTTACACCGCCAATTACGATCTCGCCCGTTTCAGAGTCAACTGGAAGCTGAGCTGAGATATTATTGTAATGTGAGAAAGCTACCGATTGTGTTGAGAATTCACTAATAGGAGCATTGTCAGTATTTCTCGATAATTTTATGATCACGTCACTCATTTTAAGGTTTATCCTTATAATTCTTTTATACTTAAATAAGTATATATGTGGGTGTTATTGGGAATAATCAGAAAGTCAGAAGATACTAAGTCAAAAAATATCAGCTAAATGTGACATCACTCAAAAACCAATTCCACTAGAACGAGCAAACGGGCATGGATATTTAATCAGTCGAGACTAATTATCCCTACTAAATATAGAATCACTCTACTTACCAAGTTAATTCTCTGTATTAATTCTTAAATTATGGGTAAAAAACCAAAGGCGTTGAGTATTCAACTCCGCATTTTACTTCAACTCTGTTAGCGCCTTCACAATAACCTTTTCAAAATTGATCACCAACAAAGACCTAGCTGCAGTTTATCCCCCGAATAGTGCATAAATACTTCGCACATTAACTAGAGATACCTCTGTACCCTATACTTTGTTACACTCCGCCCTTTAATGAGCAAGGTCCCTAATAATGATGACTGACGAAGAAAGAATCGAACTGCAACGTAACAACCCTTTGCACGGGCTTAAGCTAGAAACTATGTTGCAAGAGTTGGTGGATTTTTATGGCTGGGACATTTTAGATACAGCAATGCGCTTTAATTGCTTCAACACCAAACCGTCTATTGCGAGTAGTGTGAAGTATTTAAAGAAAACCGAATGGGCAAGAGAAAAGTTAGAAAACTTTTACTTGTATCGATTTAAGCGCATGCCGCGCGCGAGTGCAGAAGAGTATGACTTGCCACCAAGAGCTCGTACTTTCCCCCATGGTCTTGAGCCTAAAGAGCCGATGCAGCTTACCGTTGATTCCATTTTGAAGTCACAAGCCAAAGCAGCATCTGCATTTAAAAAGCGCTCACCTCGCGGGCGTTCTACGCGTCGATAATTCTACCTTAGAAAGGAATAGAGCCTTGCCTGATGAATCAAGCAAGGCTCTATTGTATGTTTAAGTCACCAGTAAGAAATTACAGTCTCGGCTGATTTTCCCTTTCAGCGGCTTTCATCAACAGACAAATCAGTGGTCTACGAACTCTGTTGATTGCGTTTTTTCTTCTTCTTTCCCGTACCCGCTGGTTTCGCACGAGGCTTCATAGGTAAAAAGTAAGCTTCACTTTGGTCATCTTCTACCTCAAAACCCTCGACTTGCTCGCGCTCAAGCTGGAACTTGTTTTTCTTTTCGATCACTTTGAAATGGTGGTAATCATCGTAATCAATTAGCGATAACCCTAGACCAACTTCACCCGCGCGCCCACTGCGGCCAATTCGATGCATATAGTCTGCTGGACTACGTGGTAGATCAAAGTTAATCACCACCGGCAGTTTTTCTATATCAAGACCACGTGCTGCGATATCAGTAGCGATGAGGACTTGAATCTCACCTGATTTAAACCCGTCAAGCACACGAGTACGAGCACCTTGCCCTTTATCACCATGGAATACCTCCGCAGTGATACCACGTTTTGACAGCTTTTGAGCTAAATGATTACAGGCATTCTTAGCATTCACAAAGATCAAAGTCTGTCGCCACTTGTGCTGCTTGATCAGGTGCGCCAGTACCGCAGTCTTCTCACCTTTGTTAACACTAAACACGCGCTGTACCAAAGTGCTTGCTTCCGCACTTTGTAGTTGTACTTCAATCGGATCGCTCAATAAGTGTTGTGCAAGAGTCGTAACTTTATCTGGGAATGTCGCCGAAAAAAGCAGTGTCTGTTTTTCTTCCGGCAGTAATGTAAGGATCTTATTTAGTTCTTCGGTAAATCCCAGACTCAACATACGATCCGCTTCATCTAGAACAAGTGTTTTAACTTGGTCTAATTTAATCGCGTTACTCGATACTAAATCGAGAAGTCGACCCGGCGTCGCAACAATGATGTCACTCCCACCACGAAGAGCCAACATTTGAGGGTTCACTGATACACCACCAAACACCGCGACAGTTTTGATCTTATCTCTTAGGTGATACGAGTAGGATTTTACGTTGTATGCAACCTGTGATGCTAACTCGCGAGTTGGCACTAGGATCAAGTGAGAAACGTAGTTGCCGCGACGACTAGATTCACCTTGCTCAATAATTTTTTGCAAAATCGGCAGTGAAAAAGCAGCCGTCTTACCAGAGCCCGTATTTGCCCCTCCAACAATGTCTTTTCCATCAAGGACATATGGAATGGTATGAGATTGAATGGGGGTCGGTTGGCTATATTCCAGCTCTTTTAGTCGCTCGACTAAGGTTGGAAGCAGGCCAAGGTCGGCAAATGTCGCTTGCTGTGTTTTGTCTGTCATGACGATAAGTGGCTCAGTACTTGGTAAAGGGCGTGTATCTTATGCTATTTAGCTCGAGGATGTTAGCGATAATGAACCAAACAGGTCACATCTGTTTTAACGGTTCAGCCCCTTCACTCGTTGACACAAGACTAAGCTTCAACAAGTGACGTAACCCAGCGCTTAGCAAGCTTTTTATCGAATCAAAAGAGAATAGCGTTCTTTGTTATAGCTCCCGCCTTAAAGGAGTGCTTGTACAATCTCCTAATTGAAAACTCTTTGGCTTTCGTTCTATTGTACATTCATAAGATTAAAAATATTTTTGAGTGAATGTCGAAAATGGCGAAGCACAAACGTCCTTGAGAAGGAAACAACAAACCAGAAGGAAACTAAAGATGAAATACATGCTTTTGCTTTACGCTGCACCAGATCGAGAGCCAGCATTTGGCACGCCTGAATTTGACAAGATGATGGAAGAGTTTGCCGCTACCTCAGAGGCTTTCGAAAGAGATGGCGTATTTGTCGCGGGCGAGGGGCTACAGGAAACTGAAACAGCCACTTCACTGCGGATAAAGTCCGGTAAAGTGGAAACGATGGACGGCCCCTTTGCAGAAACACGCGAACACTTAGGCGGATTCTATATCATTGACGTTCCTGACCTAGATGCCGCGCTGCGATGTGCAGAGATGATTCCTGTCGCTAAGTTTGGCACTGTCGAAATAAGACCAGTGTTAGATTACAACGAAGCTGGCTAACGTATGAATAATGCCCCTTCAAAAGCTATCGCTGTCAGTCATATTATCCATGATGTCTTGAGTAAAGATAGAGCGCGGCTTTTGGCTGGGCTGATTTCACGTCTTGATGACTTTCAAGTGGCCGAGGATGCCCTACAGGAAGCGTCAATTGCGGCGTTGAAGCACTGGACTCGTTCTGGCCCGCCTCATAACCCTACCGCTTGGCTAATGAGAGTGGCTTTAAACAAAGGCATAGACCATTTTAGAGGGGTGCAACGAGAACGAAGTAAAGCGGGTGACCTTGCTTGCACTTCCTTTGATAATACGGCGTATGATGTTTCTGAAACTATTCCTGATGAACGTCTGCGCCTTATCTTTACCTGTTGTCACCCAGCCTTGGAAGAAAAGTCGCGTATCGCTTTAACGTTGCGTACCGTCTGCAATTTGACCACAAAGGAAATTGCAGCCGCGTTTCTTGATAACGAACAAACCATGGGACAGCGTCTCTATCGTGCAAAAGCAAAGTTAAAAGCCAAAGGTATTCGTTTCTCAGTGCCAGATACAGATAGATGGCATGATAGATTAGACACGGTGTTAACAACCATCTATTTGATATTCACCACTGGCTATGTCATCGAGGCTGAGTGCTCTCGTTCTTTATGCCAAGAGGGTATCTTTTTGGCCAGACTTCTCAACCAACTGCGACCCAATGATCCGGAGATAGAAGGTACGCTTGCATTGATGTTGCTTACGAATGCCAGAAGCAAGGCTCGACTAAATGAAGATGAAACCATGGTGCCTATTGAGGAACAAAACGCTTCACTCTGGCAACAAAGTTGTATTGATGAAGCTCACCAGCTTCTTGCCAATGCACTAGAAAAAAGACAACCAGGACCTTTTCAGATCAAGGCAGCTCTTGCAGATTGTCATATGGCAAAGCCCCGCCCCGATTGGCATCAGATGGCTTTGCTTTATCAATCACTATGGCGATTCGAACCGACTCCAGTTGTTGCTTTGAACTGGGCAGTCGTGATTGCAGAAACCGAGCACCCCAAGTCAGCACTCAAAAAATTGGATGAGTTAAAAGAAGAGCTGAAAGATTACCAACCTTGGTATGCGGCACGTGCGCATATTCTCAGTAAATTAGGACAAAATGAAGAGGCTAGCCACTTTTACACTCTTGCTATTGAGAGGGCTCCGAGTGTAGCGACACGTGAATTTTTGAAGTCGAGATTACGAGCAGTCACTAGCTGATTGACTCTTTAACAGTCTCATTTCCTCCCTTCCACCAGCCCCCCCCCGTTACAGATAATCATCTTTATCAAGAAATGGGTAACTTTGTTTGTAAATGACGAACTGAAAATTTACATAAAATGTAGATTCCCTTCAAAGCCGAAAAGTTAGAGTAAAGATTCTAATTGAGAGCATTCAAACCTAATGGTAGCGTGCGAGATGTTAATTTTATTGCATATCAATTAACAAAAACACTAACAACTCAAATAAAGAAAAATAAAACAATAAAGGCTCTCTATGAACAAACATACAGTTGGCATCATTGGTATTGGCCCTCGCGGACTAAGCGTGTTAGAGCGTATCGTCGCCCTCTCAATAGATACTCCGCACAAACCAATAAACATAAAAGTCTTTGACCCGAACCTTCCAGGTGCTGGATGTCATGATGTCAAGCAACCGAACCATTTACTCGTAAATACAGTGAGCTCTCAAATCACTATGTTCGCCGACGAAAGCGTTAGTGAAGCTAGGAATGTTATTTCTGGGCCTACTTTTTACCAATGGTTGTGTGAAAGGCCGAAGGATGAATTAAGCCCTAAAACCGTATTGCCCAACGAGTACTACTCTCGCTCTCTATTTGGAGAATATCTGAACTGGGTATTTCACTATCTTGTTGATATCTCGGCACCTCACATCACGATCGACTATGTACCTTGTGAAGTGATTGATATCGATAAGTTAGACAACCATTCCTGGAATTTACGAGATGACCGAAATATTGTCACCAATGTTGAATACCTTTACTTAACAACAGGACACACAAAAGCCAAATACATCGAACCCGATAATGCGCTAGAAATAACCAATCCATACCCGGTTAAAGAAAAGCTCAAATATATATCTTCGGATCAAACTGTTGCTCTCCAAGGTCTTGGGCTAACGGCGTGCGACATTCTGGCTGAACTGTCTATTGGGCGAGGCGGTAAGTTCATCCGTACTCAAAATGGTTGCCTTGAATACTCTCCTTCTGGAAACGAGCCCCGGATCATCGCATATTCTCGTACCGGCTTGCCTTTGTCGGGTAGGGCTGAAAACCAAAAAGGCACATCTGAGCAATATCATGCAAAGTTTCTAACACCTTCAAAGGTCGCTACGTTTAGAAAACAGGGGGCCATCAATTTTGTCATTGATGTACTCCCTTTGCTTATCAAAGACATGGAATATGCCTACTACGAAAGCTACCTAAGCCAAAAGAAAGGGCTAATCGCTGCACAAAAATTCTGTAACCAGTTCCTATATTCTTATCCGAACGAACAGGAAATTTTAGTTGCGAAAACAATTCCAATTGAAGACAGGTTTAGCTGGGAGAAGCTGGCAGATCCAGTCCCAAACTACGCGCTAAAGTCTCCGGAAGTATTCATTGCGTGGCTGATTGATTATCTTGAAGCCGACATTAAAGAAGCAAAAAAAGGAAACATTAGTAGCCCAATTAAATCTGCTAGTGATGTATTACGAGACTTAAGAGACATTATTCGAGATGTTATCGACTTTAAAGGTCTTAGCGAAGAGTCACATCGCTGGGTTGATTCTGTGTTTATTCCTTTGATGAATCGAATCGCGGTAGGTCCACCAAAAGAAAGAATTGAAGAGATGGTCGCCTTACTAAAAAGTGGTGTCCTCAAGTTAAACCTTGGCCCCTCGCCTGAGGTAATGACTTGTTCGAGTACTAACTCAATCACTCTCAAATCAACGGTGTGGCCTGAGCTAGAAGAACAAGCTGACATAAAGATTCATGCAAAGATCTCAATGCATAGTCCAAAAGATGACGGAACTAAACTCTGGCAAAACCTTTTAGTAAAAAAATACACAAGGCTCTATTTCAATGGTAATTACCATCCAGGTGGTATTGATGTAACACAGGACATGAATGTAATAGATGCTAACGGTATAGAGCAAAGCAACATCTGGGCATTGGGTATGCCGACAGAAGGTAATAAGTTTTACACCTTCATCGTACCTAGACCAGGTGTTAACTCCACGGCAATTGTCGATGCGGGTCGAGCAGTTAATACCTTGTTCAAACAGTTGTCTTGCACACCAATGGAAGGTAAACAACATGTCACAAGTTAAACTACTAAACCGCTTTACCCTCGCAGGACTAGCGGCGACATTAGTTGGGAATGGTATTGGCCGATTTGCCTACATAGCATTGATGCCAGTACTCATACAGAGCGGATGGTTCTCAAGCGAAGATGCCTCTATTCTGGGTGCAGCAACACTGATTGGCTATATCTTCGGTGCACCAGCTTCAAGCTTTTTACAGCGATATTGCTCTACCGGAACACTTATACGGGCCTCTCTCTTACTGAGTAGCTTTA
>CEUP01002487.1_pt1 | contig 9624 bp, 11 predicted proteins | sample 531371 | NCBI WGS metagenome assembly CEUP01 (sample SAMEA2622738, study PRJEB7988) | marine metagenome | biome: marine biome (ENVO:00000447); feature: marine epipelagic mixed layer (ENVO:xxxxxxxxx); material: "saline water (ENVO:00002010), including plankton (ENVO:xxxxxxxx)" | depth 150 m
TCGTCAGAGAATACTAGAACTGGAATATCACTAGGGAACTTTGATAGTGCTTCCTCATAATAACTTAAAGGAAGTACTGGATGATATGTTGGTTTAATTAAATGATCTGTACGTCTTATATGAAGAGAAATAGCCTTACCACCAATACTAGCAAAGAAACCTTTACAAAGATTCCTAACACTATCACGCCAAGTAAAGTCTTTTCTTATCTCATCTTCTATATGCTTAAAGTATTTCTCTGATTGAAAGTATCCATATAGATTTACATTATCCTCACAGTTATCAAATAGATCTTGATCAAAGGTAAAACTTCCTTCCTCTTTATATGGGGCAGGGTGCATATTAACTACCTTTGCACCATCCATCTGGAATGCCATGAACAATTTATGTTGATTCTCTTCATCATGAAACTCTTCATCTTCTTTAGGACCATCTGGTATACACCAGTCATATCCATGCTTGGCAGCAATACCTCTGGTAGCTGCATACTGGAACATCTGATTTCCTAAACGTCCATTCTTTCCTAAGTGATTGTGTCCTATCATAATGTAGTGCCAGGTGGTAAATGATAATGGAATCCAAATGGTTTAATTCCTTGTGTCTCTGGTAACTGCTTCTCATGTGAGAACTTTGCAGCAACTCCTACAGGTGCAAACTTACATCCCAGTTGTTCGTATATATGTCTGTTGTGTACACAAATATTTCCATCCTCTGCCGTGTTACCATAACCAAAGTGCTTATAGAAGTCACCCCAATTCACATCAAATTGTATATGTGCTCTCTTCGGTATGTCTAATAGTTTCTTACTGCGGAATGAGAACCCACCGTTACCTACACGATGTGGTTTGCCCCAAGGATCTAAGTATGAATGATCTACCTTCTCCCAAGGAGCACCAATGTAATCATACTGATAGAACTCATCAGTCCACTGATTAGGATTTATAACAAATCCATCAGGCTGAACCAATAAACAATAGTCGGTATCAATGTGTCTGGTAAGGTTATAGATGCAATAGTAATTGTATTCGTGAATTGACGTAATTTCATAGCATTCTGAAAATTGTATACCTTCTGGTAGGTTGTCAGGTTTCTTATGGGTGATAAGTTTTACCGCACCATAATTAATACCCCTCATACTATATTGCAATGCTTGAAGTGCTCCGTCAACATTATCTGACGAAATGCAAAATAATGTTACATTATCAAGACTTATCATTCTTCCCTCTTAATACAAACAATGATCTGACTACTATAATCTTGCTCTACTCTACCACTATCATCGACTAAGAAATTATCTGGTAAACTATTAATAGTAACCTGATGATCCTGAACTCTCTGTGGAGTATCTGGATTTCTAACAATATATCCTAACTTAGACTTTGCAATTATTTCAGAAAAATATTTTAACTGAGTCTCACGAGTACATTCATTAACAGAATTAACTGCGATGGCAAGATCAATATCATCAAAACTATTATCATCCAACTCATCACATGATATAGTTTTAATTTTACCTTCTAACTGAGGAAACTCTGAGACATATCTCTCAACAAGTTTACATGCTTCAGGAATATCAATATGAGTATAGGTATCAAACTCAATGAATCCAGATAGAACTAATGCAAGTCCACCATATCCTCCACCAATCTCAGCAATGTTTTTTATATTATTAACATCACCATGATCTTTAATAAACTCTAGAATATCAATTGTATTATGAGCAAACTTTAATGTAGTAGGAGAAAACTTTCCAATCTCACTATCAATATAAAGATCTGGATCACCAATACTATCATTGATTCTAAACTTCTCTAGATTTTCTAAGAAAGTATTTTCAAAATTATGTTCTCTAATATGCCCAAGATAAGTATCAAAAAGAAGTTTAGGGCCTCCTTCTATGATTGGTCGATACTCATCAACCTTTTTAAATTTAGAAAAGAACTCATCATCCTCAGATGCCTTTAGACATGCAGATGCATATGCATTGAGAATCTCATCTTCTGCTCCAACCCATCCGTGTAATGCCATAGTTAATTGTTGTAGTAAACTGCTGCGTGTTCTATACAAGTATTGCTTTCATAAAGACCACCTTCCTTATCCATCCATAACCATCTCTCATCATTTACAATGCCATCCTTTGGTCTCCACCAACCATCAGATCTACTCCAATCAAACCAATACTTAGGAGCAATGACATTAATAAGATTATTGTTCGTCCATATAGGCCAGAACGCAAAGGTTGATGCTGATATTATAGCATACTTTGCTGTATTGAGAATACTATAATCAATACCAACAGGGCCACCAGGATATGTATACCATGATATGTTCTTCTGATACTGATCCTTCTCTTCTGATACTGCTGAACCTACTATAGGAATACCAGGAAGATAACTCTGAGCAGTGCCAGGATCGTCTGTAACAATAACAAAATTTATGTTGGGATTATTGACCTTCATATGATCCATCGCCAACTGATAGTATTGTGAAGGCAACATGGAGTGACCTGTAGTATAGTCACCACCACGTAATTGAATCACACATACATTCTCTGATGAATAATCAGTTACCTTATTATCATAGGTCAACCAACTACAAATCTTCTCACGATGCTCCTCAATATAACTCATCTTTTGGAATGTACCATTAATATAAGTATGATCTGGTAATTCTAAAAACTTATTATCAGGGTCACCAATCTCACCAGGTGCTGTCTTATGGTGTATCCACTTCTCTTTATAATAATGCTTAAAACCCTGATCCAATCTAAAGTCAGCATCCTCTTCTACATTAAGAGTAACTTCCTTACCCCAATCCATGTTTAGAAATGGGCCTCTCCAACCAGGATGACTTACACCCCACTCATATCCAAGGTGTTCTGCAAAGACTCTACAGCAGACATACCTCCATATCTGATTACCTAAACCTGCGTGTTCATGAATACTTGCTGCTAACATACTATCTCCTATGATACTTGTTACTGTACTTTTTTCTTAATATAGTTAGTCCATTGTTCCAAGGTAATGTTGACCACTCCCAAAACTGTGGATTCAATTCTGCAACGGCACGATAAGGGCCTCCATCATGCCATTGTTTTCCTGCATGTGCAAGATCTACATGATAAAAAGGTTCTGTATTACCATACATTAAATCATGTAATAATATTATACTACTAGGGCCAACCAATTGGTCAAGTAATTCTAATTGTTTTTTAACATGCTTATATGAATGCCAGTCATCTACAAATACAACATCAATCTTAGTATCTTTAGGCCATGTCTCAAGAAAGTGTATACTGTCATCCTGAACAAACTCATAATGGTTCATGTCTAAGAAACCATTTACATAAGGTTGAAACTCTGTAGGTCTATTAATATCTACTGAATATAACTTACCACCATTTGCTCTTGCTGCTTCATATAAAGGTTCTGTAGTATGACCTTCTCTTACTCCCAGTTCAACATAGTTCTTTCCTCTTGATGCAAGTGCCATTGCATAGAGTGAAATAAAATGTCGATCAGAATCACCATCACCATGCAGTGCCTTATCAATAAATTTATCCATTTACACCTACATATTCACTAACAATTTTATCAAAGAAAGTAGGAAGTGTCAATCTATATAAATCCATTGTTTGTGCTTCTTCATACAAATAATTATTAACCTTTAGAAGTTCTTCATCAATATCTTTATAATCACTCACCCACAAAACAGGAAGATCTTTATACAACTCTAGTAAGTATGGATCACTTTTCATAACAGGAACTCTTCTCATATAAAGAACCTCCCAGTTACGATGACAATCAATAGCATTACCTCTAGGACAAACAATAAATTTATGATTAGCAAGATTCAATAAAAAGTGATAATAATCAACTCTCTTTTCATCTACATTAGCCCAGTATTCATCCCTAAACAAATCTTTAATACCAAGTCTTTCTGGATGTGAATTATCATTATGATTTACATAAAGAAGTTTAGACTCTGAAGCACTAACAACAGTTTTCATTGCATTCTCAAGACGTTCTATATGGTCATCTTGAGGAGTCATTCTTCTCTGTATACCATAAGGTGCAGGAACAACTTTACCCCCGTAAGAAAGAGCATTGATCGCTGCAACACACAACACATTATCTGGTATAGAATCAAAGATGTCTTCATCTATTGGAGTATCCTCAAGGTTAGTAAAGATAATAAACTTCATCATAGGATAACACTTACACAATCTAAGAAGATCGCTTTCCTCCATTAAACCAAATACATAATCCTTATCTTCTGGTTTAACCTCAATAATATCTCTTTTATATAAACGAATGTTATCTATAAAAAGAGTCATATAATCCCTCTCTTTCTTAATCTCAAATACCTTACTAGCAAACTCAGTATTTAATAAATTAGCATCCTTCATGAATGAGGTATAGATGTTACCCCACTGACCTGATTGATCTCCGAAAGAATAATCACAAAGTTTGGAGAGTGCTACTCCCTCAATTAGTTCCATGGCTTAATAAAATGAGAATACTTTTCTTGATTGTTTCTGATGTACTCTGGAAAAGAATCATCAATAGGAACTGAACCATATAGATCTGATCTACCTACAGGATCTTTTCCCATATCAACCATCTCTGGTAAATCTTCTGATCCATGATGACTGTCAGCACATGCTTTTAGTTTCTGTTCTATAGTATTGATATGCCCAAAGTAACTCCAATGCCAACCACCCTGTTCTATTCTATAAGAATCTTGATGACTCTGACGTAACTGATCAACTGATGTATTTCTTAACTTAAACCAATTACATATTCTAGATCCCATCCAGTCTTCCTCACGAAGAACATTCAACTTGTAATAGAAAGTTCTTTGCAAACCTACGTAATGATTATACCCATCAAACCAATCCATGTTCTGTAAGATTAGTGGATTGATAATCTCATCTGCATCACTTGTTATAATAACATCTTCTGATTTTGCACCTGCTTTCTCTATAGAATATGCAGTGTAGTCTCTAGCATATATGTCTCTTTGATACCTTAAAGGAATATCAATATACCGATGACCACAATTCTTATCTACATTACCATAGGGTGTATGATATCCATTACGTTCAACATAATCATTAAAGTTATCAGGAATATCTTCCATGACATCATGAATGACTTTATCATTAAACTTATCAAACCTCTTTCTATTCTCCCAATAATATAAAGGCTTTTCATCACCCATAATAGTATAAGGACATTCTGTGATAACAAAATGATCTACCAAATCATATAGTAGATTAAATCTTATCTCTAATAGATCTAATTCATTAAAGAATCTAAAGGAATCATAGATCTTCATATCAAATCACTCTTAATATAGAATCCATCACCCCATGTTTGTGATCCATGCAATCCAGTTCTAACTCTAACCAAATCATAGTTGATTAAGAATGAATCAAGTTGATCTATTAGAACACACCCTTCATACATCTCAACAGTATTAACCTCACTATAAACATACTTAACCTTATCAAGAGTTTTACTTGCTCCCTTCAATACTTCAAGTTCAAATCCTTGTACATCCATATTAATAAAGTTATATGGATGATCATCCTCAAGTAACGAGTCTAATGTAAGAACCTCTACAGTTTCTCTAGTGTCAAAGATAACATCAGGAGAAACTTGAAGATGAAGTTTGGGTTTTAATAGAGAACTAGAAGCACCATCTGGATTACAATACATCTCAACAGTTCCAGCAGAACTACCAAGTGCTTTCTGGTACATATTAGCAAGACTATATCCTTGACGTTCAGCCTCCTCACACATCTTATCATAACACCACTTCTGTGGTTCAAATGCAATTAGATTTTCTACACCAGATGATCTATAGATATCAAACTCTTCTCCAGTATGACCACCAACATGGATGATACCAGTAACATCTGCTTTGAATTGATTAACTAATGAATTGTAATTTAGTAACATCTTAATCCCTCCAGTATTCGTAGATGCCTTCTGTTATTTCATACTCAATATCTTTTACTTTTCTATTAGGTTGCTTCATTGCCCATACAAACATGTCTTCAATTAATTCTTCTAATTTAGTATTGTCTTGGAACTTGAGTAAAGACTTTGCTTTATCATGATTACAGTATGCATGTTTCACCTCATGTCTTGGAGGGCCATGTTCAATGGGAACATCATACCCATACTTCTTACCGATTGCTTGAACTGTTTCTGCAACCTGATTCAAACTAAAGAACTTATCTGCACCTATATTAAAGATCTCTCCATCATGTTCATTAAGAAGTATATCAAATGGTTCCATATAGTATTTGATATCAGAAAATGCACGGGTTTGTTCACCATCACCATACACAAGAATAGGAATACCATTCAATGTCTTACGAATGAATATTCCAATTACATTTCTATAACGATCCCATATATTCTGGTAGATACCCAATACATTATGTGGTCTTACAATATTATATCTTAAACCAAACTGCGTTGCTGCCATCTTTAGATCACATTCTACAGCATACTTTGCCATACCATATGGATCTATAGGTTGCGGTTGCTTATCTTCTGTGAAAGGTGTTTCTTGATTACCATAGACTGCCATACTAGATGTAAAGATCATCTTAGTCTTATACTTAATACAAGGATTGATTAAGTTAGCAGAGCATAAAAGATTATTCCGATAGTTATAGTTACGAATGAAAGGAGATAATCCTTCTGCTGCATAGGCTGCAAAGTGAAGAAGTACATCTGGTTTATGCTTCTCAAATAATTCATCTACCTTCTTTCTTCTCTCAAGATTTAATTTAACAAACTCAAAATTTTCTCCTTTGGGAATAAATGCTTTGTGTCCTCCAGAGAGATTATCAATACCAACTACATGATGACCATGTGATATTAAGTGCCGAGAATAATTAGAACCTAATAGTCCAGCACACCCAGTTACAAAAATTTTCATTGATATTCCAAAATAAACTTACGTTGCTCTTCTGTATTCATCCAACTACAGGGGAATACTGAAAGATAATCGGGCAACTCCATTACATGAACATTCACATTCGTATTATAAAGCATAGTATAATTCAGATGTTCTGTCAATAAGAGATCAGTAGTATATAGACTCTCAATTTGACTGGAGCAGAGAGCAGCAGCCATTGCAAAAGTTCCTACACCTGATAGTGCTACATTCTTTGCACTCATAAGAGTAGCAAAATCATCTGCTACTGTAGAAGATTGTATTTGAACTTTATCTATCTTCTTTAACTCATGTACGATAGGATTTTCTCTATCTGGTTCTGTAATTAGGATACATTTATCAAACGACTCAATTAGATTTAAATAAAAAATGAGTGGGTTGGGTATATAATTTGTAGGTGGATCAAATATTCTATGATAATTATCTCCACTACGAAGATGCATCACTATAGTATCATCTCCAATAGAATCTTTCTTTGGAAGAGTTAAATTGGGTGCAATATAATCTCTACATATTCTCTGCATATTAAAAAATATATGATCTACATCCAGACCAGTTTCATTACCACCTTCATAGATTCCTTTCTCACAATGAACCAAGGGTTGCCAAGAATAATATCTACCTTGTCCTGTCCAATTGGTTACTTCCATACCATCAAAGGACACATTAAATTTTGAGATTATATCATGATCTAACTGTTGTTTAAAACCACTCTTATATTTTTCAGCAGCCATGATGCAATTAGCAACCTGCTGGATATTATTTCCTAACCTACCCGACCAATGGGAAACAGAAAAACTCATGGATTAATTACAAGTTCAGAACTATCAGGGAGAAATTGTGCTGTTGCACCATCATGTTTCATTAACCAATTTCTCATCTTAAAAACATAATCCCAATCAACTCCACTCTTAAATCTTTCAATAGCATCAAGTGTTTTAATTTTTACAAAAGTCATACCTTGATCCTTAGTATAATGCTTCAACTCAATATCATCATCCTCATATTCACTTGCTGTTATTGCCTGATGTGAAGTACCCTTACACAATTCACTAGGAATATTAAAGAAATCAATTACTGCTTGATCAGGTGTTCTCCATTTTTCTTCAGCAATTTCATAATCCTCACCCACATCTAAATGAGTATCATGAAAAACAAAATAACCACCTTCGTTAATATGCTTTGACCAAAAGTAAAGTTCTGCAAGAACAATCTCTCTTGTATGTAATGTATCTACAAAAATAATATCAAAAGGATCTTCATCCCAATTCTTTCCAAGTGTTACACTATCTGATTGATACTTCTTATAAGACCTACCAAGTAATTTATCACAACCATCATGTTCTATATCTTCTGGGGGAAAATAGAGATCACATCCACAGACTTGGTTGTTATTCTTATCAGCATCAAATGAAAGAATTGTAGAAGATGCACCGTAACGAACACCAAGATCCATGAATCTCTTGTTCTTCATTGTCTGTACTAATTCAAGAAGTCTTTCTGAATTGACTCCAAGATCATTAAAATCTTTTTTCTGAAATGCTCTGAGTTCTTCAATATCACTCATAATTTTTTTTCATCTCTTCAAAAACTTTTCCTATTCCTTCCGTGATAGATGTCTTTGGTTCCCACCATTTTCTAATGTATAGATCTGGTATATTTCGAGCATCCTTTTGTACTTCATCCTTCGAGGAAGCTGGGACAATCTCCACCTCCTTCTCCTCACCTCCAAAATATAACTGAATCGTTCGTGCAATTTCCAAAATACTTGTAGAAATACCAGAAGTAATATGAAGCTCGTCGTCAGAAGTGAAAGCAGTATACTCTTGCATGACTGTTTCCAACGCTTCACAGCAATCTTCAGCATATAAAAATTCCCTTTCTTCCGTGCCATCAGTCATCATGTCAATAGTACCAGTTTCAAATCCTTTAGCAATGAAATCTGTAATGACATGTGCTTTTTCCATGTCATTTTCAATTCCATATACATTCCAGAATTTTACTATCAATCCATTTAAGGATTTAGTATATAGTTCACCCACTCTCTTCATCACACCATAAGGTGAGTAACTCATATTACTCATCTGGGATGATGCAAATACAAATGGTTTCTTATATTTTGCAATGTATTCAAAAGCATTAACCATCATCCTTGCATTGTTATCAAGGAAACCAAAAGTATGTTGATACTTCTTAAGGTAATGAGAACCACCTACATCAAATGCAAGAAAGAATACAAAGTCAGAATTCATGATAGCACCATGAAGTTTGAGATTAGGAATGACAGTCAAGTCTTCCTTCTCATCATGGTTCTTATCAAACTCTGTCACCTCATGCCCCTTCTTACGAAGATATTCAGTTAGGTATGCTCCTATCTGACCACTGGAACCTAATATAGTAACTCTCATATTAACCTGATGCCATTGCTTCTGAATAAGATAGATTAAGATCTATATCTGAATCCATAAATGGTTCTTTAAGAACTTGATACTTAATCCATTCATAAGTCTTACGAATACCTTCTTCTAATGGCTGCTCATAATCCCAACCTAACTTCTCACGAATGAGATCATTGTTAGAATTACGACCTCTTACTCCTAATGGACCATCAATATGTTTCTTATCAATCTTCTTACCAGCGACCTT
>CEUP01018795.1_pt1 | contig 9545 bp, 6 predicted proteins | sample 531371 | NCBI WGS metagenome assembly CEUP01 (sample SAMEA2622738, study PRJEB7988) | marine metagenome | biome: marine biome (ENVO:00000447); feature: marine epipelagic mixed layer (ENVO:xxxxxxxxx); material: "saline water (ENVO:00002010), including plankton (ENVO:xxxxxxxx)" | depth 150 m
TGATATTGAAAATATGATCCCGTGGGAACGGGAGATATACATTAGTTTATTGAGACAGCATATTGAGGATGAGAATCTTAGAGCACAACAACAGTAATGGATTTACCAGTTCCAGAGGGTCAAAAGAAAGATAAATCATTTGCTAGCCATTCTACGATGGCAAAGTCGTTTGGTTTGCAAAGAAAAACTCTGGCACGAGTTATAGGTTTAGAGAAGAGAGTAGATAAGATAGAATCAGGTGGTGGAATAAGTATAGACAAATTTACTGAACTTAATCAGGGTATTGTTTCAGTTAATAATAATCTAAAAGCAATAGGTGATGCATTAACAGCAGAATTGGTTGCAGATAAAGAATCTGCTGCAGATGAGAAAACAAAAAATAAAAGAGAAATAGATGCTCTTAAGAAGGGTAAGGCAGAAAAATTTCTTGAGTTAAAACAGACAGAGAATATTGTTAAACCAGTAGAGAAAGTAAAAGAAACAGCTAAGGGTGTTTTTGGAAGATTATTTGATGCACTCTCTGCTGTTTTTGCTGGTTGGATATTAGATAAGGGTGGAAAGATGTTTACGGCATGGGCTGATGGTGATACTGAGACCTTTGAAAAGATGAGAGATGAGATAGTAAAATCTTTAGCAGTTGTAGGTGGTTTATTACTTGCAGTTAATCTTGTTGGTATTATTGGTTCTATGAAATTGCTTGTTGCTGGACTTAAGATTGGTATACCAGCAATTCTTGGACTCCTTGCAAATCCTTGGACTTGGGTTGTACTGGGTATTGGTGTAGCAGGGTACTTTGGTTTTAGAGCAGCTGATAAAATGATTACTGGTGGTGGAGAATTTAAAACATTTGATAAGAATTTACGAACTGGTACTGAATTTAATGATGGTAAAGCAGGTGGAGTAGATGTTAAAAATCTGGATACAGGAGCATTATTTCTTGATGCAAGTGGAAAACCAATAAGAGTAAATTTATATGATCTTTCTGGTCCAAACGAAAGAAGCATGTATGCTGATCAAGATTTAGGTAGAGGTAGTTTGTACGGAGCACCCCCTCCAATAGGAGATATGGCAAGACAAAATGTAACTGGTACTGCTAAAATTAATATCTTACATCCTGCTCATAGGAAATGGATAGTAGATAATTATGGTGCAGATGCATTGGCACAGGCTGATCAGAAATATCAGAATTATATGAATGCAATGGCTATTAAAAATAATATTAAGAAAAAGATGCGACAGGAAATAATAGCTATGGAGAAGAAAGTAGATGAAAGTTTTGCTGATGAAATTAAAGACACTGGATTATTTGAGTTTGGTAAAAAACAGAATATTAATCATAGAGCAGTAACAATGAAGAAGCAAGAAGAAGCATTGATTAGAGCAAAGTATGATAAGATTATAAAATTAGAATTTCCTGAGCTATTTGATGAAGATATTACTACCATGCCAATACTTAAACCTCATGAGACAAAGTATCTGTTTGAGGAATCAGATGATGGAGGCATGAAAATGTATGAAAATCCTAAGTTTGAGGGATATACTGATACTCATGGAAATCAATGGTGGGATACTATGGATAAATTTAAAGATAGAAAGAAAGAATTGCCACCATCACTAAGAGGGGATACCTCAATTAGTAATAATATTGATTCTAGTCAGGGTATTGACTTTAAGACTGCAATGGAAGCAAATTATAATGTAAATTCTGATAAAATTTCTAGTATTTCTTCAGACACATTTGATAGTGGGAATAGTTTTGAATTTGTTCCCTTTAGTCAAGCAAGTACTGAAGGTAGTGAAGATAATGGTGCTATGGACTTTGGAAATGCCAGTGAAATACCAGAACTTTACACTGCGAATATTGGTAATGAATATAGATTCTTCTATTCCCATGTTTATAGCACAGGTAAGTAATGACTGATACTGCAGACAGAGTAGCAAAGGCTTATGATGAGAAGATTGATCCTAAAAGATTGATTCCTACTGATGAAGCTTTCAGTATTATTTCTTTTGGAGTTAAAGCTATTCAGCAAACCTCTCAAGGAATTAAAAATTCCTTTAAGGATAGGTTAGAAAAGAAAGAACAGATGAAAAAAATGAAGCAACTTCAAGCTTCTAGGTTATTGAGTGCTAAGAAACAGGCAGATAAAGAGAAGAATCTTGAAAGTAAACCTAAAGAATCTAAGGTAGGTATCAAGGGTGGTATAAAGAAACAGGTAGGAAATATATTCCAGAGAGTATTAGCTGCTGCTTCTTGGATATTTGTTGGGTGGTTTTTAGATAAATTACCTCAACTTTTTGAATGGATTAATAAAGCAGTAGCTAAATTGAAAGGAGTTTTTGAGACCGTAAAAGCTATAATGGATACAATTGGTCCTGCACTGGTGGGTGTTTATGATGCAGCAGAAGGTGTACTGAGTGCTTTTAAAGGATCTGATAATATTCCTGCAGATAGTGATAAAACAATAGAAGAATTTAAGAATATAGAAAATGATCTTAAAAAAACAAGGGAGGATTTAGATAAAAATCTTGAGGATACAAAGGAAGCTATCAAGAAGTTTGCTAATGATAGAGGTGACGGTGATGTCCCACTTCATGATACAGATGAGAAAGCTCATTCTTCTGGTGATAAACCAGCTGAAGGATTGGATATGTCTGGTCATAAGCAACTTCATAAAAATATGGAAGGTGACTTAAAGAATGCTAAAGGTGATGGTGGTAATGGTGCAAAACAAAAGGTTGAAGAGAATAAAAATGTTCCACCTATAGTAAAGAAAGAAGTAGAAACTATTACAAAAACCATAACCATTAAAAAGGCTGGTACTGGTGGATTTGATCAAGAGACAGGAAAATTTCATATTAATAATAAAGAGGTGACTAGTGAGGAATATATGAAATTCTTCAATAGTTCCTTAAAGGATAAGGTTAAAAATTATGGTGTAACGAAAGAAGTAACAGTCACTGTGAATAAAGGTGATAGTGGTGGTGAGAAGAAGAAAGTAGTTACACCTCAAGGTTTGGGGATGGATATGTATAGTCGTAAGATTGTACTAAACCCTGATGCTGCAAGAGGATGGCAGAAAGTTCTTAAAGCAGCAGCAGAAGATGGTATTGATTTAACTAAAGCAGTTACATCATCATATAGATCACCAGAGAAGCAAAGAGAGATAATTGCAGATCCAAATTCAATGACACCTGCTCCTGTTGATAAATCTCCTCATGTTCAAGGTTGGGCAATTGATTTAGCTGCAGGAACTCCTGAGTGGGACTGGTTGAAGAAGAATGGATCCAAGTATGGTTGGAGATGGAATACTGACCCCAATGATCCTGTTCACTTTGATTTTATGGGAGGTAACCCAGACAATAAGCATTGGATACAACCAGGAAGAAATAATTGGATGCAAAGTAAGATGAATACTGGTGAGAAACTAGCATCTATTACAAAGGAAGGTAGTAAAACCACTGTTCCTATCCCAATAAATACCATCACTAGAATGATACCACCTGCTAACAAAGGTAGTAGTACAGTAACTACAGATGAAGGATCTAGTGGTATATCACTTATAGCTATGGTTAACACAATTAATACTTTATACACATAATGTCAGCATTACCAACCCAAGGAACCACCTTTGAAGTGATAGATATTTTTCCTCTTGGTCAGGAAGATAATGAAGGTGCAGCTGTTGACTTAAGACAAGGAGTTATAGAGTTTCAATATTTTGAAGATTTAATGTCTCCAGTTATCACTGCTGTGATGCGAGTCACTTCTTCTGGAGAAGGAGTTTATAATACTCTTCCAATTCAGGGTGGGGAACTGGTAAATCTTCATTTTACCACTCCTATTGAATTGCAGAGAGAAGACAGTCCAGGTGTATTAGAATTTAAATTGTATGTTAATCATGTTACTGATTATATACAGGAAAAGCAGAAAGAAGTTTTTACTTTACATTTAGTATCTAAAGAAGGGATTAAGAATTTAAATAAAAGAATAATTAAAAAATATAAGCAAAAAAGAGTTGATGAAGTTATAACAGATTTTCTTGATATTCTTGAGTGTGAGTATGAGAAAGAAGATATTGAGAAAGCTCAGAATAAAGTTAATTTTATTGGTAATATGAGGAAACCATTTACACTTATTCCTGGTTTATGTGCTAGGGCAATTCCTGAAGGTGCAAATAGCAAGAGTGCTGGTTTCTTTTTATGGCAAACAAAATCTGGTATAAAATTTAAATCTATTGAATCTATTATTAAAGATAAAGAAGTCCATGATGAAGGTGAATATTGGTTTAATCGTAAGAATGAGGGAGTTGAGGATCCAGAAAAATCATTCAAGAAAATTTTAACATTTTCCACTCAAAATAACAATAATGTGATGGCTGCTCAAAGAAGTGGTGAGTACTCTACATATAGAATATATTTTAATCCATATACATTTGAATTTACAGATCCTAGTCAATCTGTATTCAAACCAGAAGGACAGGAAAGTCTAGGTACAGAGGAAAAGGAGATAACAGAGGAGGCAGACCCGAAAAAAATTCCCAGTCCAGAAATGGCACACAGGATCGTTTCGGGAATTTATGCTTGTGGAACTTTGGAAGAGATAGCTGATGTAAATGTGTCTATTGCTTCAACTATAGTTAATCAAGATCATGTTGAAGATGTTGGGCAATCTATTTCTAGATATGCTTCGTTATTTAATGAAGTCGTGACATTAACAGTGGGTCTTAACCCATTTTTAGAAGCTGGTGATATAATTAAATGTACATTCCCTAAAGTCAGTACTGAAGATGATGTAGACCATACCCAAAGTGGTCTATATATTATTAAAGAGATTAGTCACTACATGCGTGGTAACAAATCCTTTTCAGCTCTGAAAATTCTCAGGGATACTCCAGGAGATTAATCAATGACTACTAAAGTTCCAGAACACGATTTAAATCATGAGTCTTACATTGATCCAAAGGATCATAAAGAACATGTAAATCATGGTATGATTGAGTACACAGAGGCAGATTTAGAAATGCACAACGATGCTTTTCATGCTCATGAAGAGAATGAAGAGAATCCTGGTGGTGCTAAGATTAATGACTGGCACACAAGACATGAGGATCAACACTTAGAAGTGTATTGTGATAATCATCCAGATTCACTAGAATGTAGAGTATACGACGACTAATGAGCTTAGAAGAGTCTTTACTAGGTAACAGTCAATTTTTAGGTAGAGACGGATTCCGTTGGTGGATCGGTCAAGTTGCCCCTAGGGAAGCTCAAGCTGATCAGACGGATGATGGTGAAGGATGGAGTTATAGGTATAAAGTTAGAATAATGGGGTATCATCCTTTTACGGATGATGTTACAGATGAAGATTTGCCTTGGGCAATAGCACTATTACCTACTACGGCAGGTAGTGGTGCTGCCAATTATACTACAACAACTTGTTTACAACAGGGTGATGTAGTATTTGGATTCTTTTTAGATGGTGATGAAGGTCAGATTCCTGCAATTTTAGGACATTTTGGACATGCTAATGGCATGGATCAGAATAAAGATTTGAAAGGGAAGTTTAAACCTGGTTCTGCATTTACTGATAATACACCAGTTAATCCAAAAACAGAAGTTAATGATGAAGGTTTACCAGATCAAAGTGGTGAACAGAATAAGAAATCAAATCCTACTAACTCTAGTGCTACTAAAGGTAAGAATGTAGACCAGTCAGGTGCTGGTAGACCTGTAGTTGCTCCAGATACTTGTACTACTAACTCTGTGTCTAGAATGGCACAGGCAGTTGAAGATTTAGCTAATAGAGTTGAGGATTTATCATTAACTGGTATGAAACTTGAGGCAGAGATTGATGCTGTTGCAGATCAAGTTGAATCTATGGCTAATGGATTTGTTGGTCGTATGATGGATGCTACATATGATTTTCTTGAACCACAATTACAGAAGGGATTAGATAAGGTATATGAGGATACTTTTGGTAAGGTTTTTGCTCAGATGGGTAATTCACCTCAATCTTATGCAATGGCTCATGCCTCTGGTGTTGCTTCTCAGGTTTCACAAGTACCTGCTATTAAGAATGCAGAGAATGCTTTAGCTTGTGTTGGTAATAAGGTAGTAGAAGGATTGAGGGGTACTGTATCAGATATGCTGAAGGATTTACTTGCTTCTGGTTTAGGTTTAGCAGGGTGTGTAGCTGCTAACTTTGTTAGTAAGTTTCTAGGTGATATGGTTAATGGTATTGGAGATGGTATGAAGTCTCCTTTGAGTGGGTTAAGTGATATATTATCTCCAGGTATTGATATTGCTGAGTTTTTAAGAAGTTCTGCTTTTGTATTAGAAGATTTCTCTGGCTTCATAGATTGTGGTCAGACTAATAAGGATAAGTGTCCTCCAGTTAAGAAGTTTGAAATTGCTGGTGGACCAATGGAGAAGGGTGCTGATCCATTTAATTATCTATCAGGACAAATGCAGAAGAGTGCCAAAGGTGGATTTGGTGGTTTAGCTGGTGGAATAACTGGTTTAGCTGGTGGTTTGGGTGATATAACAGAAGGAATACAAGGTGCTATTGGTGGTGTGCAGAATATTGTAAATGCTGTATCTGATCCTAGCAGTTTAGTTAAGGGTGCAGTTATGAGTAAGTTTGGTAATCTTGTACCTCCTGGCATAACTAAAACTCTTGGTACTGCTGGCAGGATATCTGGTTTGATTGATGAGTTGAGTGGTGGTGGATCATGTACTGGTGGTAAGAAGAATTGTGGCAACCCTCAGGTAGAGATATTTGGTGGTGGTGGAATTGGTGCTATTGGAAAGGTTGTGCTTGGTAAAACTATTGAGAATAGTGGTTTAGGTGGAATAGCAGAAGGTATTAGTAAGACTGCAAGTATTATTGGTGTGGATATAAAAGTTCCTGGTATGAATTATAAGTCACCTCCTGCTATTAGATTTGCTGATAAATGTGGTCAAGGTTATGGTGCTCATGGTCATGCTGTACTTACTCCTGATGGTACAATTGGTGCTGTTGTTATTGATACTACTGGTGAGGGATACCCAGTCATTACAGATCCAGATCCTAATGTTGGATTGACTACTGTATTTGTTGAGGATCCTGGTACTGGATATACTCCAGATGACAAGATTGATGAGACTATCTTTACTATTGAATTCCCAACAGGATTCCCAGATACTGAGGTTGGAATTGGTACACCTACTACAACAGATCCAGATGATCCAGATTATAATCCAGAATTAATTCCAGATCCATATACTAAATTAGTTCCAACAGGTGAAAGAGTTCAGTTACAAAACCTTACTGATAGACCTGTATTTGATCTTGTTGTTAACCCAGCTACGGGAGGAATCGAGGCTGTAAGGGTTCTAAATATCCTTAAGTACAGCGTTCCACCAGTGATTAAAGTTATATCTCCAACTGGATCGGGTGCAGTTCTTAGACCTGTCTTCGGTGAAATACCACCTGAAGCTCAGAAAGGAGTTATTACCGTTATCGACTGTTCAGGATAATACAATGGTAGCAGAAACCACATGGGCAAGAAGAATTGTAGATTCACGGGGAGGGCATTTCCGTATAGAAACTGGCAGCCCTAGAGTTGGTAGAGATGGTCCAGAACCTACTAAGATATATTCATCTAATGATAATGGTGAAGTATTCTTAATTGCTCATGGTCATGGATCAGGTCTTGGTAGAATAGCATGTGATAAGTCTATTGAGATTAATGCTGGTGATAAGAATGATCCTAATAATATTGATATTAGAGTATGTGCAGCTACTGGAGATATTACTATAAGTGCTCCTAGGGGTAGGATTAGAATGAATGCAAAGGACTTTATGTTCACTGCTGAAAGAGATATTGATATGAATGCTGGTAGAAATATTAATTTACATCCAGGTGTAGGTCGTTTCTATGTCAAAGCAAACACTGCACAGGTTCAGGCAAAGAGAGGAAATATGGTTCCTGAGACATATGGTGCTAAAGTTACTAAGAATAGTTTTATACCTGATAGTACATTAGCTAAAGTATTTGATCCTAAGTCTCAGAATACTAAACCAGGTGCAGCACCAGGTGGTTTTGATGGTGTTGCTGGTGGAGCATTAAAGGGATATGGATTTAGTCTTGAGGATCTAGGTATTAGTGAACAAACTGGTGCAGTTGATGCAGTAGAAAATGCTATAAAGGCAGGAGCATCAGGACTTGTTGGACCATTACAGAAAGCATCTAATTTATTATCAGGTAAACTTGATGATAAATTGGGAGATGTCTTAAAAGGTGCTGGTGCAGGTGATCTTGTTAATCAAGTAAAGGGTGGATTAGATGCTATTAATAATCCAGTTGGTAGTGCATTAGGTCTTGCTAATGTTGCTGGTGTACCAGGGGCAGAAACAATAGCTAATGCTGGTAAAAAATATCTTGGAGGGCAATTACCTGGAGTTGGTGGAGCAATGGATACTATTAAAGGTATTGGTAATAAAGTATTAACTGGTAATATAGAAACTCTAACAGCATCAGCAGCAGGTGCTTTAGGTGTTAAACCAGGTGGTAATGCTCTCACAGGTCTAACTAAGATGATTGGTACTGGATCTGTTGCTAAGGGTGCTGCTGCTACTATTGGTAATTTCTCTAGTGATAAGTTGGCATCATTGGTTGGTGATACTATACCAACTCATCCAGATATACCAGATGAGCAGACTATTAAGGGTATTGCTAACTCCACTGCTATGTACATGGATCAACTAAAACAAGATTTCCTTACAGCATCTAATACACCTAATGTTCTTAAGAAGGTTGGTGATCAATTGGATGTAGACTTTGAGAAGAGACTTCTTGAAGGAGAGGAGATTATAGGAGATCTTAAAAATATCGCTAAGAAATTTAAACTTGAATAATCATGGCAGAATCTAATCCAAATTCATTTAATTGTGACGCTAAGGAAGATATAGCCAACAAACCATATAAGATTGGTGATGATACAAATTATTTTGAAGATCCTGTCATATGTTCAGGATTTATTGATGTGCAGGGAATACCTTCCCGTCCTACTGATATAGAGATTACTAATGGTGATGTTAGAATCTATACTGGTAACCTTCTAGTCAGACCAGGCATCTCAACATTTCAAGAGGTGCAGATAGAAAAAGAATTATATGTCTGTAATGATACAGACTTAATGTCTAATTTACATGTTCAAGGTACTAGTCATCTTGAGGGTAATGTAACCACTGGTGGGGATATGTCCATTGGTGGATATGCATCATGGTCTGGATCTATTGTTGCTACGAGTAAGTTATTTGATATTGTACACCCAGTCAAGGGTGGAACTAATCGTCTGGCTCACAGTTGTATAGAGAGTCCAAAGGCAGATCTTATCTATCGTGGTAAGACTGCATTAGTTGCTGGTATTGCTACAGTTGATATCAATACTACCAATGAGATGAGTGCTGGTACATTTGAGGCATTAGTTGATAATGTTCAATGTTTTACTACAAATGAGACGGGATGGACTGCTATAAAAGGTTCAGTAACGGGTGG
>CEUP01006536.1_pt1 | contig 9517 bp, 7 predicted proteins | sample 531371 | NCBI WGS metagenome assembly CEUP01 (sample SAMEA2622738, study PRJEB7988) | marine metagenome | biome: marine biome (ENVO:00000447); feature: marine epipelagic mixed layer (ENVO:xxxxxxxxx); material: "saline water (ENVO:00002010), including plankton (ENVO:xxxxxxxx)" | depth 150 m
TTAAGTTTACTCATGAAGGTAGTGTAAAACTTTATCTTAACAAAAGTGACAATCAAATAATCTTCCGAGTTATTGATACAGGTATAGGAATAAGCGAAGAAGATATCTCAAAACTGTTCGAACCTTTTACGCAATTTCACTCTAGACAAAAAGGCCGGCAGCAGGGCGTTGGACTGGGTTTAAGTATAACACGCAGATTATTGAACCTAATGGGAGGAAGTATAACTTGTTATTCAACGGTAGGAGAAGGTACAGAGTTTATTATCAGAGTGCCATACACTTCAATTGAATTAGTCGATGATAAAAATGAATCTGATGAGTACCCAACCATACATAAAATGTCACTAAAAGTGCTCGTCGCGGAAGATAATATTGCAAACCAGTTTGTGATCAAAGCGATTCTCGAAAAGAGAGATTATCAAGTCACCATAGTCAACGATGGACAAGAAGCCCTAAGTTTACTTACAAATAATAAATTTGATTTAGTCTTGATGGATATGATGATGCCAGTGATGGATGGTGTTACAGCTGCAAAGGCAATCAGGCAAGAGTTGTATTTAAATGAAATTCCTATTATTGCCTTGACCGCCAATGCTGGATTACAAGATAAAGAAAAATGTTTAGAAGCGGGTATGAACGATGTTCTGACAAAACCTCTAGATAGTAAATTACTTGACGATAAAATTAAGCAGTTTTTATTTTAAGAATGAGAAATTAAATGTTTGTTACTTGGGTCTTATAGAAAAAAGCAGAGAGAACTTATATGCAATTTAAAGATCCTAATTATGTAAAAATCATCAAGTCAAAGCTCGTGTCAATTGACTTTATATCACCCTTACTGTTTAGGCTGATCCTTGCACCTACAATGATTATTGCGGGCTTCAATAAATTAAACCTGGGTAATGCAGATTTATCTTTGTTTTCTCGATTGCTTGCTGATGAAAATGTGGTGTCTTGGTTTGGTAATACCGAGTGGGGCTTAGGATTACCTTTTCCAGATCTACTTGCTTTTTTGGCTGGTTGGACCGAGTTTTTAGGTGGCTGGCTATTATTACTTGGTTTGCTCACGCGTTTAGTCTCAATCCCATTGATCTTCACTATGCTAGTTGCAATAACCAGTGTTCATTGGGATAACGGTTGGTTTGCAATTGCCCCAAGTTCTGTTGACTCTAGCCCAGCAACAGTATTAAGTTGGTTCAACATTGAATCTGCACAGCAAAGTCTAGAAAACTCAAATGAAGTATCGCAAAGGCTCTCTAAAATAAATGAAATAATTGAGACTCATGGTTTTCCTGGTTACCTGCTCGAAAAAGGCTCTGTTGTGATATTGAATAACGGTATTGAATTCGCAGCCATATATTTAGCTATGTTATTAAGCCTGTTATTCACAGGTGCAGGCCGGTTTGTCAGTTTAGATTATTGGATATTTAAACGATTTAATTAATCTGGGGATGCGAATACGTCTGATTTCTTGTTATTCTAGTAGTATGTTTACTAAAGAGAATTATAATGGATGCATTAGAGCTTCTTACAACAAGGCAATCAGACAGTAATTTGTCTTTTCCTGGACCAAACTTAGAGCAACTTGAAATAATAAAAAAAGCCGCTTTAAAAGTGCCAGACCATGGTGGTTTAGCGCCATGGAAATTTATTGTAGTCGAAGAAGATGGTCGCGATAAATTGGGTGAAATTTATTATCAAGCTGCTGTTGCAGAACAACAAGACGAAAGAACAATAAGTAGGGCGAAAGAACTGCCGCAAAGAGCACCGATGCTTATCATTGCTGTTAGCCCTTATATGGAGCATCCTAAAGTGCCAAGAATAGAGCAAATTGAATGCACTGCTTGTAGTGTGTTTGCAATGCAACAAGCCGCTTTTGCACAAGGTCTTTCAGGCGTTTGGAGAACCGGTTATTTTGCCCAAAGTGAAAAGGTAAAAGAGTTACTAGGACTCGATAGCAAAGATGAAATAGTGGGGTATTTATATTTGGGTACACCTACTGTGATGTGTACTAAACCAGTGCGTCATCAACCAGAAAAGTTTTTCTCAAGCTTATAGAAGTTCATTTATTTGAAGCTAATTTTTTTGTTTAAATATGTGAGGTTATTACACCCTCACATATCTAAAACACCTTCCAAAACATAAAAAGAGCTGAAATACCAACTAAAAACACAAAGCCTAAACCAGTCAATATCTTTATAAGCTTTGATTCTGACTGAAATACTTCACCCTTTACCAATTGATAATTTAACCATGCAAAAAAAGGTGTCGTTAAAAAAGACAGAGTCATCGCAAGCATCAGCATATCTTTGATATTCGCTTTGAAAAATAAAATAACAATTAAACCCAAAACAGCTTGAGCAATCAAAATCATCCACATTAGGTTCTTAGGTGACTTGACAACTAAGGTGTATGATTCGTTTAGAGTTCTACTATATCCATCTAAAACAGTTATGGTGGTACCAAACATACATAAGAATGCCACTGTTGCAATTAACCAACGAGACCATTCACCAATCGTGAACGCATACATATCAATGAGTTGTTTAGAAAAAGCAACGCCAGCTAGTTCAATCGGTTTATCCTGACCATATTGAAGTAGCACTCCAAGAGAGAAAAACAGTAAGGCAAGTAGCAAAGTAAGCCCATAACCTAATTTGAAATCAAAAAGTGTTTGTTTGAAATCTATGTGTTTGTGTCGGTTTTTCGCTTTTATCCAAAGAGAATTTATAGCAGAAATTTCAATTGGTGCAGGCATCCAACCCATTAGTGCCACCATAAAACCAAGCATTGCCATTGAAAAAGGAGAAATCTGCGTAGCAGGTTCAGGATGTACTTGGCCATTTGATAGAGCAACAATGAAGGCGACAAATGTTGATAAGGTCAAAAACCCCATAATGACTTTACTTGCTTTATCAAGTGCCTTGTAGTGCCCAAGTAGTAAAATCAATAAGCACGATAATAAAATACCTATGGATAAAATTGTCAAACTGACTTGGAGTGGCATAACGTATTGCAAAAGAAGTGCTGTAAGCAATAAAACCCCGGCAGTGTTAACGACCGCCGAGATGACATTTAACAAAGTGAACAAGTAAAATAATGTTGTGTTATGTTCTTTATAGCCTTCAACTAAGCTTTTATTAGTCTTGGCCGTATATACAACAGCAAATTTGAAAAATGGATATTTCAATAAATTCACTATGATAATAAACGCTAAAAGCTGCCAGCCAAATAATGCGCCTGCTTGGGTTGAAGCAACTAAGTGTGAACCACCAACGGCAGCCGTTGCCATTAAAATGCCAGGGCCAAAATTCTGGATTGTGTTTTTTAAATCAGATTTCATTTTTATTCTTATTTTTTGATAGCCTGTATGGCATAAATTTGCGGGATCAACTTCCCTTTATGGTTTTTGATAAACCCTTTTCCATCGATATGCTGCAAATTTTGCTCACAATCATAAGGGGAGTAAGGTGATTCAATATATTGCTTGATTTCAAGTCCAGCGTTAATCAGAGCTTGGATCACATCACTAACAGAGTGTGACCAAGTTACAATGGTAGATTCTTTACCATCGCAATTCTCAGTATAAGTACCTTCTTTTTCAACATCAGCAGACGATTTTTCAAAATAATCATAGCCTGCAAGCAGGTCATTCAATGGGTGAAACTCAACCAATACAAATTTACCACCAGTTTTTAATGCATTTGAAATGGTCTTTGCCCATTGACTCAAGTCAGGTAACCAACACAAGACGCCGTAAGATGTATAAACTACGTCAAATTGCTTGTCGTTTTTTTCGCCAAATTGAACTATGTCATCACAAATAAAGTTGGCATCGAGGCAAAGCTCAGAGGAAAGCCGCTTTGCAGCATCAATTGCTTTAGTTGATAAATCAACACCGGTTGTTTTTGCTCCAAGTCGAGTAAGTGAAAGCGTGTCTTGGCCAAAGTGACATTGTAAGTGAAGTAAATCCAGAGATTCGACTGAACCAAGTAAATCTTTCTCAAGCGGGTTCAGGCTACATTTACCATCAATAAAAGATTGCACATCATAGAATGAAGACTCCAGATGAATATCCGTTCTTTTATCCCATGTTGCTTTGTTGATATTTAAATAGTCCATATCAGATACTTAACTTTTTTGTTTTTAATATTCTAACACCACTACTTTATAAGGTTACAAGTTAAAAATAGGTTGATTTTTTAACCATTCATTAGAATAATAAAAAAGCTTGATAATCAGTTATCAAATTAACCCACCAAATAAATCAATAATTTATTTCATTCTATACTTAGTACAAATGTACAGATCAGATTTTTGCTACTTTTATTTATAGCTATGTAATGCTGCATAGCAGTACTGAGTTCAGTTGCCAAAACTGGTGTATTTACAAGGAACCCTAATGGCAAACTTATTAATTAGAAAAAAACGACTGACTAAGTCGCTATTATTTTTATCATTAATGTTTATCTCAAACGCTCATGCTCAAGTGGTACGATATAGCGAAGTAGTAGAAAAAGAAGAGCAAGAGCAGATCCGAGTAGTCGGAACGCTAAAAGCCTACCAAACAGCTAATATTGCCATCAGTGAATCAGGTCTGGTGTCACAAGTGTTGGTCAATGACGGTGATTACGTTAAAAAAGGTGATCAGCTTCTAAAAATTGATGATAGACGCCTTAAAGCGCAAGTTGACCAATTACGTGCAGAGCATGCTGCAGCAAAACAAAACTTAAAAGCTGCTGAAGCCGAATTTGAACGAGCACAAAGTGACTATCAAGCATATTTAACTTCACAAAAAAATAATGCGGTGTCTAAACAGCAGCTTGAAAGAAGCCGTGCAGAAGCTAATTCTGCTAAAGCGAATATGTTCGCAGCGAAACAGAACGTGGATGCAGTGATGGCAAGTCTCTCACTTGCCGAAGTAAAGCTTTCTGATACGCAGTTAGTTGCACCATTTAGTGGGCAAGTCGTAGAACGTCACGCTGAACTAGGGCAATGGTTATCTGCTGGCGATACTGCTTTTAAAGTCACTTCTTTCGATAAACTAGAGGCATGGCTTGATATACCTGAACGACTTTCTCACATTAAATATAGTGAGGAGTTATCAATTCCATTGCAAAGTGCCAGTGCGTTAGCGACATCTCATAAAGTGAAAGTAATTAATCAAATTGACCCTAGAGCGCGTACCTTCAAAGTCATTGCTGAAATTAGCCATCCTGGATTTATGCCTGGTATGTCAGTCAGCGCTTGGCTTGCTACAAACGCAAAATCATCAACATTAATGGTGCCGAAAGATGCCTTGATCCAACGTGGTGGTAGTTATTTTGTTTATAAGGTGAATACCGTCGGAGACAAACAGTCTGCGCAATCCGTACCTGTAAAAGTAAATTTTCATAGATCTGGTTGGGTTGCTATTAATAGTGTCGTCTTAGCCAATGGCGATAAAGTGGTGACTGAAGGGAATGAGCGGCTAATGCCTGGCCCTGTTGTGGCTGTACCAGATACGCAAATCAGTTCACAGTCTGTTTCAGAGAATGTGAACTAAAAGGGATATTTATGATTGTAGTTAAAGCTGCGGTTAAACAACCAATATCAGTGGTTGTTGCCGTTATTCTGTCAGTGCTTGCAGGCATATTGGCATTCACAAAAGTCCCTGTGCAAATGACCCCAACTGTCGACTCGGTTGTCGTCAGTGTGCGTACATTTTGGGAAAACGCCAGTCCGGAAGAAATTGAATCTGATGTTGTTATTGAACAAGAGAAAGTGCTCTCTGATGTCACGGGTTTAGTTTCGTTAACCAGTATTAGTCAAAACTCAGCGGCTCAACTTAGATTAGAATTTGAAACTGGCACTGACATTAATAAAGCGCAGGCTGAAGTGGTACAAAAACTCAATGAGGTACCTGCTTACCCGATGGGTGTCTCTCAACCAACTGTTGAAGGTGTCGATCCCATGTCAGTCGATTACATCGCATGGGTAGGCTTGGCCGCAACAGATCCTAACTTTGATAATACGACTTTGTATGACTTTATGGAAAGGCGATTAAGGCCACGTCTTGAGAACATCAAAGGTATATCGAAAGTCGGCATGATGGGCGCGCGCGAACAAGAACTTCAAATTAGAGTAGACCCTGTAAAATTGGCAAACTTTGGTGTGACATATAGTCAGCTTGTTGATGCGATACAGCTTAGCAACACAAGCTATTCAGGAGGCAGACTTCCTGATGGTAAAAATGATATTCGTGTCAAAGCCCATGGTCGTTTCAGTGATGTGTCAGAAGTTAAAAATATCGTATTGCGCAGAGATAACAATGGCCCTGTGTATATCAGTGATGTGGCTGAGGTAGTCATTGATTATAAAGACATGACTGATTGGGTGAGAGCCCGTGGCGTAAAAATGCCATTTTTTAATTTTCAGTTAACTCGCGGTGCTAACTTACTGGAAGCCATGAACGCCTTAAAAGCAGAAATGACCGAACTTAATAAACCGGGGGGGATGCTTGAGCAACATGCTAGAAAACTTGGCATTAACGGTACATTTGAACTGGTTCTAACTTGGGATTCATCAACCTACGTAGAAAATGCCATCGAGCTTGTACAAAGCAATATTGTCGTTGGAGGCATGTTAGCGGTATTCACTTTATTGTTATTTTTACGCTCACTCAGAACCATAGGTGTAATCGCCATTGCGATTCCTATTTCTGTTATTGCATCTGTTGTGGTTTTAGTTGCACTTGGCCGATCTATAAATATTGTCTCTTTGGCTGGCATGGCTTTCGCGGTAGGCATGGTGGTAGATAACGCCATCGTTGTTATAGAAAACATATTCAGACATCTAGAAATGGGTAAAAGGCCACTCAAGGCCAGTGTTGATGGTACCCAGGAAGTAGCAGGGGCGGTATTCGCCTCAACAATGACAACGCTCGTTGTGTTTATTCCTATCTTAACTATCAGTGACAGTGCAGGTCAGTTATTCAGAGATATTTCTCTTGCTATTATGGCTGCGGTTTTTATCAGTTTCATTGTTTCAATCTTAGTTATTCCTGTCGCAGGAAGCTATTTTTTGAGAATGCGCACTGAGTCTAAGCAAGTAGAAATCAACTTTAAATGGTTTAAAGCGGTTGAGACAAAAGCGTCAAAGCTCCCTGAAACAATTGGGGCAATATTTACTTTTCTGACAGAAACAACAAAACGTAAGTTAATTGTAATTTCAAGCTTTGTCTTTATTACTCTTGCTGGTATCGCAATTTTAATTCCGCCATTAGATTACTTGCCTAAAGGTAACCGTAACTTTGCATTTGGCTTTATGGTGCCACCACCGGGCTACAACTTAGATCAAATATCAGAAATTGGCGATCGGATTGAGCAAAAGCTACGCCCTGCTTGGGAGCTAACAGAAGATAAATATCAAGCTGAGCAATATTTTAGACAAGGTGAACGTGCAACCGAAGCTGATAGGCCGAGTATTCAATTAATGGATGGATCTATGATAGATGCGCCAAAAGTTGATCATTACTTCTTAGTTGCAATGGGTGGGCAAGTATTGCATGGCCTTATTCCACAAGACCCTATTAAAACTGTAGATTCAGTTGATTTCCTTAATCAAACTTTAATGGGAGTAAACGCACCTGATGTTATCGGCTTTGCTTTTCAGTTTCCTCTGTTCAGCACTGGTGGCACAACGGGTTCAGCCATCCAAATTGATTTGGTAGGAGATGACTTAGAGCAAATAACACAAAGCGCAACTGCGTTGCTATTTAAATTGATTGGTACTTATGGTCCTTATGCAACCATTCCTGAGCCTGCTAATTTTATTCTACCGACGCCTGAATTAAGTATTAAGCCATTAGATGAGCGTTTAGCTGAACTTAATATGACCCGAAGAGATCTGGGTTTAGCAGTGCAAACAAATGGTGATGGTGTGATACTAATGAACAGTTTTGCCATAGGTGGAGAGCTAAAAGATCTCAAAGTGGTAACGCAAGCTCAACAATCGGATTATCCAATTGAATCTTTAATGCAATTACCTATTGCCACACCTGGTTCCGCTGTAATTGATCTTCAGTCTATTGCACTTGTAGAACGAACTCAGACAGCAGATCAAATAAAACACGTTGCTAGACAAAGGGCGATTACTTTGCAATTTACACCACCAGCAGGTATGCCACTTGAACAAGCTATTAACTCGGTTAACGCTATGGTAAGTGAATTAAAAAGCCAAGGTGCGATGTCTCAGTATGTCGATGTAAATATGGCGGGTAGTGCAGGTAAATTAGCAGATCTAAAAAATGCACTGTTAGGTGATGGCAGTTTATTTGGTACGTTAAGTTCGAGCATGTTTTTAGCTATGTTCGTGGTTTATTTGGTGATGGTCATCTTGTTTCAAAACTGGAAGTATCCACTGGTTATTTTGGTTACGGTACCGCTGGCAACATTAGGTGGATTTATGGGCTTGAGTGCTGTGCATTGGGCCAGCGTATTTGACCGATATACACCAATACAAAACCTTGATGTACTTACATTACTTGGCTTTGTGATTTTGGCAGGTGTGGTGGTAAACAATGCGATTCTAATTGTGCATCAAGCATTGAATAACCAAAAAGAGCGCGGAATGAACGGGCAGCTTGCTATCCGATCTTCAGTTGAAAGCCGAGTCAGGCCAATTATGATGTCAACGCTTACCTCTGTCGGTGGTATGTTACCACTGGTATTAATGCCAGGGGCAGGGAGTGAATTATATCGTGGGCTTGGTGCGGTTGTTGTGGGTGGACTTGTTGTTTCTACGATTTTTACACTAATCCTTGTTCCTGTTTTGTTGAGCTTTTTAATGAAAGATGAAGTGAAGCATACAGAAAACAATTTAGCTTAATTATTAAGGCTCCGTGCGGGGCCTTTTTTTTATAGGCTTTTAAACATGAATAGTGAAACACCTTCAAATATAGAATCACCTTGTATCCGGCAATGCTGCTTGGATGAGAATGATGTCTGTGTTGGTTGCTTTAGAACCTTAGATGAAATTTTAAAGTGGAACTCATTGTCAGATTACGAAAAACAAGTAATTATGAATACTTGCATTGAAAGAAAAAAACAAAAAAAGGAATCAAGGTGATCACCCCAATTTACGTTGCCTTATTGGCGATATTATTTTTACTCTTAAGTTTTAAAACGATCAAAGTTAGAAAAAGATTACAAATCGGTGTTGGTACAGGTGATAACCCAGAATTGCTAAGAGCCATGCGTGTGCATGCTAATTTCTCTGAATACGTGCCAATCACTTTGATATTGATTTTGTCAGTAGAATTACTAAAAGGGCACTTTACTCTTATCCATGGTCTCGGTGCAGCATTGTTAATTGGACGAGTACTCCATGCTTACGGTGTTTCTCAAACCAAAGAAAATTTAAAGTTTCGTGTATCCGGTATGTTACTCACATTCTCAACTATGCTGGTCTCGATAGTTTCAATTATTTACCTTTCAATTTTTTAACAGAAAAGCGCGTCGCGCTTTTCTTACTCTTT
>CEUP01105040.1_pt1 | contig 9516 bp, 8 predicted proteins | sample 531371 | NCBI WGS metagenome assembly CEUP01 (sample SAMEA2622738, study PRJEB7988) | marine metagenome | biome: marine biome (ENVO:00000447); feature: marine epipelagic mixed layer (ENVO:xxxxxxxxx); material: "saline water (ENVO:00002010), including plankton (ENVO:xxxxxxxx)" | depth 150 m
ATTGGAAGAAACTAACGAGCCGTATGCGATAGCTAAAATTGCAGGTATCAAGCTATGTGAATCTTACAATCGCCAATATGGTGTTGATTACCGCAGTGTGATGCCAACTAACTTATATGGTCCGCATGATAATTTCCACCCAGAGAACTCGCATGTTATCCCTGCATTGTTACGCCGTTTCCATGAAGCGACTCAGCGAGGTGATGCACAGGTGATTGCATGGGGCAGTGGTACGCCAATGCGTGAGTTTTTGCATGTAGATGATATGGCCGCAGCCTCTATCCATGTAATGGAACTAGACAAAGCCATTTATGATCAAAATACTGAGCCTATGCTAAGCCATATTAATGTGGGTACAGGTATTAATTGTACTATTCGAGAGTTGGTTGAAACCGTCGCAAAGGTAACTGGGTTTAAAGGTGACATAACTTGGGATACAACTAAACCAGATGGTGCCCCTCGTAAGTTAATGAATGTTGATCGCTTAGCCGCTTTAGGTTGGCAGTACTCTTACAGCTTAGAAGATGGCTTACAAGATGCTTACCAATGGTTCTTGGATAATCAAGATAACTTCCGTGGTTAGTTAGAAATAGGCTGTGCCATAGAGCTCATTGGGTATTTTAACAGAGAGCTCCTCTCGGAGCTCTCTGTGGTGAATTAATTGGGTAAATAGAAACCATAACTATGTATTTAGACAAGCAGACTTTTACTACAGTAATCGACTCTACCCCTTTGGTGTCGATTGACTTATTAGTTGAAAACTCTCAAGGCCAAGTTCTGTTAGGGCTTAGAAGCAACCGACCGGCCCAGGGGTTTTGGTTTGTACCTGGTGGCCGCATTCGTAAAAATGAAAAGCTAGATGACGCTTTTGAACGATTATGTAAAGAAGAGTTAGGCATTGAGCTCACTCGAAACCAAGCGGAGCATTTGGGCCCTTTCGAACATTTTTACGATGATTTTGTCTTTGGTGAAGAAGTCTCGACCCATTATGTCGTACTTGGATACAAAGTTGTGGTAGATATTGATATCAGTTCTCTGCCACAAAAACAGCATGGTCAATACCGCTGGTTCGAGAAAGATAGTATGCTGCAAGACGATACCGTACATGTTCATAGCAAATGGTATCTCTAGTATCTTGAGTACAATCTGTATCTAGCATCTAAAAAAGGAATAACAATGAAAAGCGCTAGTAAAAATAAAGAGCGTATTTTGTCAGACATCAAACATTTTCAAGCCATGGTGTCTAATGAGGCTGCACAAATAAAACAAGATATCAATCAGCATATTGTTCGTCGAGAGAACGAAGAAACGGCTGTAGAAGCTCTGATTGATCGTGTATCGGAGCAGTTAGCCAAACTGAATGCTCGTATGCAGATTGTAGAAACCGTGCTTACTTCAGAGCTACATATTCAGCGTGATGTGGCCGACCAAATGATGAACACTGTTGCTGTAGAAGCACCAAAAGCGAAACCTCTTGAACTGCCGAGCCTTCCTAAGCAGGTTATTCTCAATACTCAATCGTTTGCCAGTAACGCCAATATGGGGGATGCAGAATTGACCGACACTGGCCTAAGCTACCGCTGGACAATGTCAGATAAGGTCACTCGATTTAGCGCGTTAGTTTCTCGCGCTCAAAAAATGCAGGTGAAAGTACGTTTAGTCAGTGCCATTCAAGATGAAATAAAGCCACAAATTCAGTTATTGGTTGATGGTAACTCAGTACCAACTCGAATTATGTTTGATGGAACGCTCGATTGTCTCATCGCGGATCTGCCTAAATCAGAGGGCAAAGTAGATGAAACTCTATTAGCAATTCAACTGCCTAACACATACTCGCCTAAAGAGTTAGGTGTCTCTGGAGATGAGCGTAAACTAGGGATCGCTATTAATACGATTGAATTTAGTGAACCCCAGAAAAAGCGCCGTCGTTTCTTCTCTCGTCGCTAATGTTTGAGTAGGTATTAGTTTGAGCGATTATTCAACGTTGTCCTCCCAGCTTAAGCTTGTCTTGCAGTCAGTTTCACCAAAGCGCTTAAAAACGCTTCTGAGGCTTATAAAAAATGAACCTCTCAGTGATGTGGCCCGTCAAGTCCGCGAGTATTTCTCAGTTCAAAAACAGTTAAAGCAGTACTTTGATTCGTCTAGCTCTGTATCGCCTCAACAATACTTTGTTGATAAAGACAATCAAGTGGTCACATTTCCGATCATTGCACCACAATTTGAACAGGTATCTGTATCCATTATTGTGCCTGTTTATAACCAATGGCAGTACACGGCTCAGTGTTTAACTTCAATCATTAAAAGCGTACAAAATGTTAGCTACGAGATCATTCTAGCGGATGACTGCTCGAATGATGAAACATCGCAAGCTGCCGATTACCTTGAGAATATTCAAATTGTTCGCCCGGAACAGAACCAAGGTTTCTTGTTAAATTGTAACCATGCAGCGCAGTATGCGAAAGGAGACTATATCGTTTTGCTTAATAACGATACGGTGGTGCATGAAGGGTGGTTAGAGGCATTAGTCTCTGTTGCCGAGCAGGATAAAAACGTTGCATTGGTGGGTTCTAAGCTAGTTTACCCTGATGGTACCCTACAAGAGGCGGGAGGCATTGTCTGGCGTGACGGTTCGGCTTGGAACTATGGCAATGGTGATAATCCAGCTAAGCCAGAATACAACTACCTAAAGCAAGTTGACTACATTTCTGGTGCAAGCATTTTAATTCGTAAAATATGTTGGCAAGAGTTAGGTGGATTTGATACCCGTTATATTCCAGCTTACTACGAAGATACAGATTTAGCCTTTGAGCTTGCACATAAAGGCTATAAAGTCATTTATCAGCCTAAGTCAGTTGTGACACACTTTGAAGGTAAGAGTCATGGTACGAGTACAACAACTGGCTTGAAAGCTTATCAACGGGTTAACGAAAAGAAATTTCGTCAAAAGTGGCAGGACAAGCTAACGGCTTCTCATATGCCGAACGGTCAGGGTGTCTTTTTGTCTCGAGATAAAAGCCTTGATAAAAGAACCATTCTGATTATTGATCACTATGTTCCATGGTTTGATCAAGATGCCGGCTCTCGTTCTACTTTTATGTATGTACAGTTCTTTGTTGAACAGGGCTATAACGTTAAGTTTGTTGGTGATAACTTCTACCCTCATCAACCTTATACTGAAGTGCTTGAGCAAATGGGGGTTGAAGTGCTTTATGGCAACAATTATGCAAATAATTGGCAAGGTTGGTATTTAGCTAACCATTCATCTATTGATGTGGTCTATCTTCACCGTCCTCATATTGCACCTAAATATCTCGATTTTATTAAGCAGCACAGCTCAGCGAAGGTCATTTATCAATGTCACGACTTGCACCATTGGCGTATGGGCCGTTTTGCTGAACTCAATCAATGTGAAGAAACGAAACGCTCTGCAAGTGAATGGAAAGAGAAAGAGCTCGCTATCTTTGACCAAGTGGATGTTGGCTTGACGTTTTCTCATGATGAAAAGTCTTATCTACAACAGCAACAGATAGGCTGCCAAGTAGAACAAGTTCCCCTATTCTTGTATCCGCGAACTTATCAATATTCGGAACAAAACTCTTTCGAACAACGCCAAGACTTTATGTTTGTGGGTGGCTTTAATCATGCGCCAAATAAAGAAGGCGTACTGTGGTTCTTGAAAGAGGTGTGGCCACATGTGCAGTCTCAATCTCCAAACACCAAGTTTCACATCGTTGGTAGTAAAATGCCAGATTCGATTAAAGCGTTTGAGTCAGAGAATGTTGTTATTCATGGTTTTGTTTCTGATCAAGAGCTAGAGAAACTATATCAGCAAGTACGTGTAAACGTATTACCATTATTGCACGGTGCAGGGGTCAAAGGGAAATTGGTGGAGTCGTTCTATTTTGGAACGCCAGTCGTATCTACTAGTATTGGTCTTGAAGGAGTAAATGCACAAGATCATGGATTAGAAGGGTACAATTGTCCCCATGCTTTTGCAGAGCAGTTGCTTAAACTATTAAGTAGCGATACCGATTGGTTAGCGCAGAAGCAGCAACAGCAAGTGCTGTTTAATCGAGCGTTCCGTACCTCAGAAGTGTCCGCACATCTATTAAATGTATTCTGATTAAATTAAGAGAGTTTTTGTGAGTCAGGTTTTTATTTTTTCTGCATGTTGGAGAACTGGTAGTACACTAGTTCAGCGATTTCTCAATACTTCGGATGAACTCTTGATTTGGGGCGAGCCCAACTTTTTATTGCCATTTCATACCGCCTTTAATAAATCACTCAACCACTTTAAATCGGTTGAGTGGCAGCAAGAGCATGTGAAAAAAGAAGGGTTTCAAAGAGCATGGAGCCCTGTGCTGAACCCAGAAGTCGATAGTTTAATTCAAGGCTATCGTGCATTCTTTGAAACAACCTATGCCAGTGAGTTGATCAAGTTTGGTAAGAGACGCTGGGGGTTTAAGGAAGTTCGTCAAAATGCTTATCAGCATGCAGAAATGATGAAACAGTTGTTTCCCGACTGTAAGATTATCTTTCACTACCGTAATCCTTACGATGTCTATGAGTCGTTGTTAGGCACAGATTTCCATAAAAACTTCGCAGGACCCTTTCAGCCAATTCGCTTTTGGGCCAATAATATGAAAGATTTTTTAGATGCCGAAAAAGTTAAAAAGCTGGATGCATTAGTGCTTGCACATGAAGATTTCGTTAACCCTGAAACGAGTCAGATTAAAATGCAGCAAGTATGCGACTTCGTATCGACACCTTTAACGCCAACGATGATAAATACTGTACAACATAAAGTTGGTGGTACATCGGTTCAAAAGGGATTAGATGCACCTACCTTGGCGAGAATGAATAAAGTCTTACTTGAAGAGCTTGGCCAAGAGGGGCTTGAGAAAGTAATGGCGTTGTTTGGTGGTTTAAAATCGTGAACATTGAGCAATACGCTCTGGTTCAGAAAGGGCGTTTACTCTCACAAGAGATGTTCCCTAAAGAGCCATTCTCAGAGGCTGAACGCTTAAGCAACCTGCTTACCAATAAAATTCGAAGCCGAGAACCTTTCTCCATGGTTCGATTTGGTGATGGAGAGGGGCGTATACTTGCTTACCCACAGCTATTTAATGACAACGTATTACTTAGTGAAGTATTGGCGTATCAGTTTGGACGTAAGGTTGTACCTGCACTAAAAGCGGAATTTGGGAAGCAGTGGTTAGCGAGTTCTGTAAGCTGCCTCTCTGGCTTTTTACATACGGCACTAGATTCTGCCGATGTGTTGGGTGTTCCTAGTCATCTTCATTTTCGTAAGCCCCTATCACGACAAAACATACACCCAAGAGTAGCTAACTCCCGAGTTCTTCAAGTGGTGGATAACTTAAAAAAACAAGAATGCCAGTTATTTGATTTGTTTATTTTTAAGGCGATGCATAAGCAAGGTTTACTGCAGCCCATGCTAAGTGGTTTAGATTTTTTGGGAGTTGTGTCCCATACAAACAATACAGACCAACTTAAACAAGCATTTAACTTAAAGCAGTGTCATCACATTGAAATACCTGGTCATCAAAGCTTTATGAAGTCTGATAAGCTTCATTTTCCTCATGAATACAAACGGGTGCTTACATCGATATCTGTCCCTTATCGTGGAGCTGTTTACATTGTTGCTGGCGGCTATTTGGGTAAATTATATTGCCATGAAATAAAGTCTCAAGGTGGCATTGCGTTGGATATTGGTTCCGTGTTTGACAGCTGGACTGGGCTTGGTAGAAAAGACGCTGTGGTAGATGAGTCAATGAGACTAAATGTGGTTAGCTAAACTAAACTTAACTAGGGATGATAAATGATTAAGAAACGATTCCTTCTTGCCGCGATTACAATTATTCCGAAGCGCATACAGAAAAAAGCTCTAGTGAAAGCTCTTTCTTTTGTTCTGCCCGACACTTCAATATTAAATGGAGTGAAGGGGTTAACACTCAATATTCCTGATCTCAATAAAAGTTGGACTTTTGGCGTAAGTGAAGATGGCTTTAACTCAGCTGTTTCTTCAAGTCTACAAGGTGAACTGGTAGAGCTAACTGCAGACTCTCAAACGTTATTCAAGTGCCAACGTAGGAGCCGTTTGGTTACATCACTGGCAGATGGTTGCTTGGCTATTAGTGCAAGCAATGAGAAAAAACAGCAAATGCTTACCCTCTTAACTTCTATCGAGCAGCATCAGTTAGATGCTTTGGTTAATCGATGTTATTCATTTCTGCATATCAAGCCGCAGCCTTACTTAGATGTAAACACGGTGACTATAGAGGATGTAGAGCATGATGAAGATATTGATTACTTAAGAGATGAAGCTATTAAGCTAGAAGATATTGATCTTAAGTTGGCTTTAAAGGTGATGCGCGTTGCACAGCAAGCTCGTCCTAAAGGTCCTCTAATTAATTCGAAGGTAGCTCAGTATGAGCAGCAACTCGAAGGTTTATCTTGTGAAGCGAAACAATGATCAAATTAGATCGCTTGACTAAGTACTACCCTTCGGGACTTGGGAATCAATATATATTCCAAGATATATCTTTCACCTTTCCTGAAGGGCGCAATGTCGCTTTGCTCGGTTCAAACGGGGCTGGTAAATCGACACTTTTCCGTATATTGGCGGGTAGTGAGTACCCAAATAAAGGAAAAGTAGTCACAGACAAGGCGCTTTCTTGGCCGGTTGCTCTTGCTACAGGTATTCACCCTCAAATGACAGGGCGTGAGAATACCCGCTTTATTGGTCGAGTGAATGGCGTTGCCAACTTAGACGAGTATGAGGAAAAGGTTAAGGCGTTTGCAGAACTTGGCGTTAAGTATGATCTTCCGGTAAAAAATTACTCGAGTGGTATGCGATCTCGCTTAGCATTTGGTTGTTGTGTTGCTATCGATTTTGACGTTTATCTGATTGATGAAGCGACTTCAGTAGGAGATCAAAAGTTTAGGCAAAAGGCCAAAAATGCCTTGTTGGAGAAGAGTAAAACCGCTAGCGTAATCATGGTTAGTCATGACACGAAAGAGATTCGCCAGTTTTGTGATAGTGCAGTTATCTTACACAAAGGTGAGCTGACGTTTTACGATGATCTAGAAGATGCTTTGACTATATATGAGAAGCTTTAGTGGAAAGTTACCAAGATAGCCTCTTTACCTCAACTTTGAACTTTGAACTTTGAACTTTGAACCCTCCTACATTGTACTCGCTTTGTTCGTGCTTACGATAGCGGGTCTGATTAAGTTCCAATCCAAACCTGAAAGAGTGTTTGGTGTTTTATTGTTAGTACTATTTGCTTGTGGCTTTGTTACTAATGAGCAAGTCGTCGCGAGTTTTGCTAATACCGGGGTTCTAACACTTATATTGTTGATGGTGTGCTCACTTGCACTGGAAAAAACTAAGATATTACGCCAAATTGCCAATTATGTGATTCGTCCTAGCTATCTCCATTCTTGGCTAAATTTATTTACCTTTAGTGCGCTTTCTTCCTCGGTACTTAATAATACCGCTGTCGTTTCTGCCATGTTGGCCCCGATACGCTCAAACCTTTACCATGCACCTAGCCGATTGCTTATGCCTCTGTCTTATGCAGCCATTCTAGGCGGTACATTAACGCTTGTTGGCACATCAACGAACCTTATTGTGAACTCAATGGTGGTAGAGTCTGGCTTGCCAGCATTGGGCTTTTTTGACTTTACTTTTATCGGCTCATTTTTAGTCGTGGGGTGTGGTTCTACTCTGTTCATTATAAGCCGTTGGTTGCCTAATCGAGTTGAGCATACCAAAGCAATTGCCGACTACTTTATTGATACTAAAGTAATGGCGGATTCTTCCTTGATCGGTCGCTCTATTGAAGATAATGGACTGAGGAACTTAGAAGCACTATTTCTTGTTGAATTACAAAGGGGGGGGCATCTCATCTCGCCTGTCTCTCCATCCCAAGTCTTACAACAAGGTGATAGGTTGCTTTTTAGTGGCGACATAAAAAAAGTCACCTTGCTCAATCAATTCTCGGGGCTAGAGTTTTTTGCTAACCAAAATGGCTTACCGCTGGATAACCTTTCTGAAGTGATTGTCCGACCTGAAAGTGTTTTGGTAGGTAAAACTCTAAAACGTGCGGGTTTCCGTGCGTTGTTTGACGCGGCAGTGGTTGCTATTAAGCGTGATGGGGAGAGACTTTCGGGTAAGTTAGGCGATGTAGCCTTAAAACCGGGTGATTACTTAGTGTTGGCAGTAGGTGAAGACTTTAAATCTCGACACAATTTAAATAAGAACTTCTTTTTTGTGAGTGGTGTCGAAACCGAACGCACTCTCACTCCAAACAAAGAGTGGTTGGCTGTGTTAGGTTTTGTTACCTCTATTGCGTTGTCTGCTTTGGGTTTAGTTCCACTTTTTAAGAGTTTGTTACTGTTTTTAGGTGTATTACTTTTAACCAATACGTTAAAACCTAATGAGATTTTACAGCGTTTGCCAACTCAGATTTGGCTTATCATCTCATCAGCTTTGTTGTTGTCGTATGCATTAACAAATACTCATGCTACAGAGTTGTTAGATTCGGTGATAGTTCATCACCAACATAGCTTTACTCCTTTGTTGGGGTTGTGTTTGGTTTACCTAGTTACTTGGTGGTTGACGGAGCTCGTCACTAATAATGCGGCGGCAGCTCTGGTGTTCCCTATTGCGATAGGGTTGGCGAGTAGTCTTGGCGTCGATCCAACCGGATTTATTATGGCAGTAGCTTTTGGTGCTAGTGCTAGCTTTGTTAGTCCTTATGGTTATCAAACCAACTTGATGGTTTATAATGCAGGACAATATCGTTTAGCTGATTTTATTAAGTTCGGTTTACCTGTGAGCCTTGTTTTTGGAGTGATTACAGTTAGTAGCATTGCTCTTATCTATGGATACTCTTAATAGATATAGGCATGGAATACTTAGCAAGCCAAACTCTTTGGCCCTAGCGCTTTTCAATCAATGGAATAATTTTGAATGAAGATATCTCAAAAACGTATGACTCACCTGAAACAGTTAGAGGCTGAGTCTATTCATATTATGCGCGAAGTTGCCGCTGAGTTTGATAACCCGGTTATGCTTTACTCGGTAGGTAAAGATTCTTCCGTCATGCTACATCTTGCTAAAAAGGCTTTTGCACCAGGGATTCCTCCATTCCCATTGATGCATGTTGATACGACATGGAAATTCAAGGAAATGATTGCGTTTCGTGATTACATGGCGAAAAAACTGGGTATGGAGTTGATCGTACACCAAAACCCAGAAGGCTTAGAAATGAATATCAGCCCATTTGTTCATGGCAGTTCAGTGCATACAGATATCATGAAAACTCAAGGCTTAAAGCAAGCATTAGATAAGCATGGTTTCGATGCTGCTTTCGGTGGTGCACGTCGTGATGAGGAAAAATCTCGCGCGAAAGAGCGTGTTTACTCATTCCGAGATGGACACCATCGCTGGGATCCAAAAAATCAGCGTCCAGAGCTTTGGAATGTATA